>Ga0114922_10002440_pt1 | contig 17434 bp, 10 predicted proteins | sample AartaG_FD_100975 | JGI IMG/M metagenome (GOLD analysis project Ga0114922, IMG submission 100975) | Deep subsurface microbial communities from Aarhus Bay to uncover new lineages of life (NeLLi) - Aarhus_00045 metaG | ecosystem: Environmental > Aquatic > Marine > Oceanic > Sediment | place...
AACAGCAGGTAGGGCTTGGTATATCCGAGCCCTTTCCTTATCCTGCTGGTAGCCCAAAATGCGAAAAACGCATTCCGGCGATGGAGATCATGCACAAATTCTTGTGAGGAGCCTCTTTTTTATTACTATTGCGCAACTTGACGTTGAAAATACGAATTTAGGATTTGACATTATCAACCTCTGGGGCGGTGCCGATCCATTAAAAACGTTACCCGCTTTGCAACTTCCTCCGGGAGCATCTCGGCAACCATTTTTTTGGCGCTATGGATATCGGTGCGGCGGCTCAGATGGGTAAGAATGATATGTTCGTTTTCCATCTCTTCCAAAACGCGAGACAATTCATTGAAATGATAGTGCCGACCGGCACACGCACGATCGCGATGTTCCTGATCAAAAAACGTGCACTCCACAATCAGGATTTTGCTATGTCGGACGCAGGCTAATTGTTCGAAATCACCGCTGGTCGTATCTCCCAAATACGTCACTAACGGCATGTTCATAGTATAGGTGACCGGAACGCCACGCTTACGAAGCGTAGCGATTTCCGGGCCCGGCAGTTCGAGATATTCGGATTTAAGTTTTTGTCGTCTCTCTATAATGGTGAATCCCAGAGAACCATTACAATGGTTGGTGGCAAAGGCAAAGGCATACAAATTTCGACGAATTTCATATTCCTGGCCCGGCTCCATGGGAATGATATTGGCGGGAGGATGTGTACCATCGAAACGTCCCCAACATATAAGCAGTTGCTCCAAAATCGGCGCCAGCCTCTTCGGCAGAAGTACGGTTCCGGGATTCATCTCTCGAAAATCCCTCTGCGAGAAATAATAGACGATTCCCGCCGCGTGGTCCATATGACCATGAGTCAACAACACGTGATTGATGCCCAGCAGTGAATCCGGCGCCTTGCCGATATCAAAGCAAACATCCAGTGAAGGTACTGCCACAACGGTTTCTTCCCCGGCAACGGAATACCCGATAATGTCCAGAGTATCGTAATGCAATTCGGTTAAATATTGACGACTACCCATGTGATCTTACGCTGGTAATTGTTGTTTATGCCGATTATAATTTTTTTGTTGTTACCAAATTGCCGAAACCGAATTTCGGCTTGTCCCATACCTTAGCCGGAGTAATGAGATTATGCAAACGATTACCATTAAAACCCATCGACGAAACGAACTCATTGACGTAACTGACCGGATCAGTGACGCCGTCTCCAAAAGTGGGATCACCGACGGCCTGGCGGTTGCTTTTGTTCCTCATACGACCGCCGGTATTACTATCAATGAAAATGCCGATCCCAGTGTCGTCCACGACATACTGTATTGCCTGGAAACACTTATTCCTCATAGTCAACGGGATTTTCAGCACAGCGAAGGCAATTCGGACTCACATATCAAAGCCAGCCTCGTCGGCTCGTCCGTAACCGTGATGGTCGAGAACTCCCAATTGGCCTTAGGTACGTGGCAGGGGATGTATTTCTGTGAATTTGACGGTCCCCGCACCCGCCGACTCATGGTCAAGGTCTGTAAGTAGTTTTCAGGGCGACCACGTGGGGTCGCCCCTACCCAAGTACGAATTATCTGAGGTTACCATAAGTTACTCCCGTGGATCGCTCTTCAGGCAGGCGAAAAAAGTGGCGAGGCGGTGGAGCCGGTCGGGGGGGAAACCAGCCTGCCACGCTTCCTCGCCGTGGTTTGAACTGATAACGTCAAAATCACAACGCTATCAGCAATTCTCTAATCCTACTTTTAGTGTAACCGCAATGACCCGGAACCGTCAAGCAGGAAATTGGAAAATTTACACCGTCTTACAATTAACTAACATTAAGAATCGCTACAATTGATACACCCGAGCCATAGCGACCGAATGATGTATAAATAACTGTAAATACTGCACTTAACACGATTTTCGGCATGCCAAACTGCGGATGAGAGGAGTCGAACCTCCACGAGCCGAAGCCCACAGGCACCTGAAGCCTGCGCGTCTGCCAATTCCGCCACATCCGCGACACGTTTCGGAAAAAGCAAATTTCTTAATTGATGCTACCGCCAAAAGTCTCGAACGACCGCTAATAATGTGGCACACCCGCCCTCGGGTGTGCAGTAGCTGAAAATGCTCAGCCGAGGGCGGCTGAGCCACAATTTCAAGCTAATATCGCGGTCGCGTTGTGCTTTTGACGCCGGCGTCTTCATTTGCTAATTTCCGTTGTTTCACACTGGCGAATCGCCTGTTTCTCGCTCTCTGTTGCTGCGATCCGTGGAAGCGTTGATACTTCCTGCGGCTCGCTTCGAATCCATCAGTGCGATTCGCACTCGGGGCGACAGGACTTGAACCTGCGACCTCTTGACCCCCAGTCAAGCGCGCTAGCCAAACTGCGCCACGCCCCGTACATCCGTCTATAACCCATCCAGGGTAAACGAACACTTGCTTTACGATAGCAGATTATCCAAACCGTTTCAATGGCTTAGTGATAGATTAAAACATTATATCAAAGCACCTTGAGTGATATTGACATATTCCCGGAAATACCCTATAAAAGTGATATAAGTCTCCAAATGGGGCGGAAATGATGATACCGTTTCCGGAGCAACTTGCGGAAATATCGTAACTGATTGTTTATCAATAGGTTACGTGCCGTGGCGGCGTGGCCAAGTGGTTTAAGGCGACGGATTGCAAATCCGTTATTCGTGGGTTCGAATCCCACCGCCGCCTTTTTCACTATCCTTTGCTATCTTTTCGGTGTCTATCCCAGTGTGAGAAAAAAATCACGTTGCTCTAACAATATGCGATTGCGATAGCGAACAGAGAATAAGCGGAAGAATCCAGAAGGCAAGGGAGTTGGCCATGAACAGGAAGCAGAAAAATTCACTCATTCTGGAATCCCTGGAACCGCGATGTCTTTTGAGCGGCTACTGGGAAGGCATCGACGTGGACGGCGATGCGGTGTTTGTGGAATTGAGAGGTTCCGGTGAACTGGAAGTCGTTACCACCGAAGACGGCCTCGGCGAACAGATAGAGACGATCGCCGTCTATGACACCACAAAGGGCAGCAAACTGACGGTGGATGTATTCGAATTCAACGGTGACGGATACGTCGATGTCGGAGAGATTGACGCCGTGGGGGAAGACCTGAAACAGATTGTCGTCTATGGCAATATCGGGCGCCTGGAAGCCGGATCCGTCCAAAAAATTTATTTTGACAATGCCGTAACCCTCGACGGTGAAACCGGCGAATGGTTCATCGACAGCAATGTCAAACTACTCTACGCCTGGGGCGACCTCGATAATACCAATATCCAGATTACAGGTAAAACCAGCAAAGTAATCATTGAAGGCGATATGATTGAAGCCGGCCTACTTGTGGACGGGCAACTGCGGAAAATGGCCGTTTTCGGAGACGTGGCGGAGGATTCTATGATTTCCGTTTTGGGCCGTATCAATCGACTCGTCGTGTATGGATTCCTGGATTATTCCACGGTCGAAACGGGATATCAACTCAAATTATTGCATGTGGGTATGGATGTCATTGATGCGGACATATACGCGGACTGGGCTATTCACCGGATTTACGTCGATGGAGGAATTGAGAATACCATCATCGAAACGACGGGGCGAATTCGAGTGCTCGACTCCTGGGACTGGATCATTGACACCGACATCATTGCCGGACCGCAAGGCATCGATAAACTTTTCGCCTATAATCTCTCCAATGTGAATATCGATACCCCCGGCGACGTCTGGTTTGTATATCTGGACGCCTACGACTCGAATGCCAATTGGGAAGATTTATATATCGTAGAGGAAGACTATTATTACTGGCCGGTCTTTGACGTGGAGTATATCGACGTAGTCTATTACGACGACTACTACGATTTCTACTACGATCCGTACTACTGGGACACCTATTACTACGACGATTATTATTACGACGCGTATGTAGATTACTTTGATCCATACTACTACGACTACGGCGTGTACGTGGATGTCTATTGGTAAGAATTACGCGTAGGGATTATCCTCTTGGCGGTTTGTAATCCGGTTTCGGTTTCGGCATGCGGGCGTTTACTTTCTTTCTCCAGGCGTGGAGCAGATGGCGCAGCTCCTGGGTTTTTTCGGGTAGCTTTTGGGATAAATCGTTTCGTTCACTGATATCGTCCTTGAGGTTATAGAGTTCGATGTGCCTATCCTCGTAAAATTCGATCAGCTTGTAATCGCCCAGACGTACCGCGCCGCCGGGCGAGCCGCCTTGATTTCCATAATGAGGATAATGCCAAAAGAGGGGTCTTTGAGCCATCGAACGATTTTTCAACAGCGGAACCAGGCTGACACCATCGACGTGTTGATCCGGTTTAGAAGGTAGAGAACCCAACTCCAGAATCGTGGGATAAAAATCAGTGCTGATGACGGGCGCCGTACAGACATCACCGGGTTTAGTGACGCCCGGCGCCCGGATAATCATGGGTTCACGAATTCCACCTTCATAAAGCCAGCCTTTGCCCGCTCGCAGCGGCAGATTCGAGGTGGGGTGACCTTCCGAAGTGCTCAAACCGCCGTTGTCGGACATAAATATGATTACAGTATCGTTGGCCAGTTGCAATTGTTCCAACGCATCCAGAACCTTTCCTGCCGCTTGATCCATCGCTTCCACCATACCCGCGTACACAGCGTGGTCCTGCACGAGTCGAACTTTCCGAGGCCCCTCCTTCCCCCAGGTTGGATCGGTAGATTGGAGGGTTTTTGTTTTCGCCTGGTACTTCTTTTTCAAATCCGCTCGGGCCATCAGGGGCGTGTGGACGGAGTAGAAGGCGAGGTAAGCCAAAAACGGTTTGTCCTGGTGGGCTCTGATAAATTTAACGGTTTCGCTTGCCAGACGATCCGGAAGGTGTTCTCCGTCGGGGCCATCCTCCAGACGCGGATTGCCATAGGGGGAAAAATATTTTTTCCCGCCATAGGGTCCGCCCCGTTCGATACCGCCTTTGTTCACATCAAAGCCCTGATTCTCCGGCCAGAATTCCTCCGGGCCCAGATGCCATTTGCCTGCGAAGAAGGTGGCATAGCCTGACTCTTTCAGCGCTTCAGCGATGGTAATTTCCTGGTGGGCCAGCCGATCCTTATAGGGTGCGGGCAACAGCCTTGTCTTTCGGCGCCATTTCTCCGGTTGATTGCCGCCGGCGGAATTTATGAAATCGGTTATCCCGACGCGCTGAGGATATTTACCGGTCAATATACTGGCCCGCGTGGGAGAACAAACGGGGCACGCGGCATACGCGTTGGTGAATTTCATGCCGGAGGCGCATAACTTGTCGATGTTGGGGGTATCGTAAAAAGATGAGCCGAAGCATCCCAGGTCCGTCCAGCCCAGATCATCGACCAGGATAAATACGAAATTAGGTTGTTTTTTTACCGGGGCGGATTTTACGGAGGAACATCCCCATAGCATCCCTACGGCTCCTGCGCCTAAGGTCTTAAGAAAATCACGGCGTGTTTGCTGACTCATAGTTCACCTTTCCAATCTATGGGATTTGGATTCAATTTTACTCCGCCGATATTTTGCCGGCGGATCGTTTATTTTGCTTTAAATCCTTATCGAATTCCCGGGCCATCGTTTGCAGTCTTTGGACAACCTGCGGATTTTTCTCGGCCACGTTTTTCGCTTCGCCGATATCGGTTTCCAGATCGTATAAAGCTAATTCCGTTTTACTTTGATCGTAACGCACCGGCCGTCCACCCGTACCCCCTGTTCGGCCGGAAAGCGTTCGATACTTGTGCGGCAGGTGTAATTTCCATTTGCCACAGCGAATCGCCTGCAATTGATCGCCCCAGTAAAAGTACAATGCCTCATGGGGAGATTGAGCTTGGGCCTTACCACATAGTAACGGCCATATGTTTTTCCCGTCAATGGGATGCTCCGGCAACTTCGCTCCCAGTAGATAAGCGATGGTCGGCAGGAAATCTATCGTCATCGCCGGTTCATGACAGACGGAACCGGCAGGTATCCGGCCCGGCCAACGCATGATACAAGGCTCACGCACGCCGCCTTCCCAACTGGTACCCTTGCCTTCTCGAAGCGGACTCGCAGCGCCGCCGTGATCGCCGTAACTGAGCCACGGGCCATTGTCCGACGTGAAAATCACCAGCGTATTATCATCCAGGCCGTGTTTCCGTAACGTTGACAGGATTTGCCCCACCGACCAGTCGATCTCCATGATCACATCGCCGTACATACCCTGCTTGGATTTGCCTTTAAACTTATCCGATACAAACAATGGCACATGCGGCATCGAGTGCGGGACATAGAGGAAAAACGGTCGATCCTTGTTTTTCTCAATGAACTTCACCGCATGTTCGGTGTACCAGGTTGTCAGATTCCGCTGATCGGGATTGTATTCGATAATCCTTTCGTTCTCCATCAACGGTAGAGGCGGATACCTATCGCCGGCGGTGGGATGTTTTGGCCACATGTCATTCGAATAAGGCAATCCGAAATACTCATCAAATCCGTGCCGCGTCGGCAGAAACGGCGGTAGATGCCCCAGATGCCATTTACCATAAATCGCCGTCGCATAGCCGCGCTGCTTGGCTACCTCCGAGATCAGCATTTCATTCTCATGAATCCCGTGTTTGGCGCCGGGTCCCAGGGCGCCGCGAATCCCGATCCGGTTGGGATAACTGCCCGACAGTAATCCCGCACGCGACGCCGAACAGACCGCCTGGGGTACATAAAAATCGGTGAACCGCATCCCCTCCGCCGCCATTCGATCCAGGTGCGGCGTCTCAAATCCTTCGGCACCGAAACAGTCAACGTCCGCGTACCCCTGATCGTCGGTGAAAATCAAAACCACATTGGGTTTCCGTTTTCCCCCACCCGCCCAAACCTTGTCGGATGTCGTTAGAACCAATGCACCCAGGCCTACCTTTTGCAGAAAATCACGACGATTCATAAACACCTCTTGGTTATTCAGGCAACAGAATTGCACTCAGACAATACAAATACAATGACTGATTATCATTCTCCGCTTTTTTCTCGAACACTACCTCTCGCTGTGCGATATAACCAGTAACCCACTCCCACCAATAGAATTATCCCCGGCCAAGCGCCAAAGGGACCTTTCGGGATAGCTAATACATCTTTATTTCCCGTAATCACAATCGGAATGGCCATCAGGATCCCTATCAATGCTTCTCCTGTTATTAAACCGGAGGCAAACAACAACCCCCGACGATTACCATCATCGACGGCTTCCTGCTCGAGTCTTCGATTCTTGTAACCGCGGTGTAATACGTAATGCAATATCCCACCCAAAAATATCGGAACCGACAACTCCAACGGAAGGTAAAATCCAATCGCCACAGCTAATACCGGCGTCCGAAACGAATGACCAATTTTCTCTAAATACCAGTCGAGCATAATTACGCCTACTGCTACAGCAAAACCGATCAGGATGAAATTCCAGGGCAAATTCTTGTCAAACACGCCTTGCGATACCGATGCCATTAAATTCGCTTGCACTGCCGCCAAGGCATTGTCGGTCGCAGAAGCATGACCCTTAAATCCATAGGCCTTCAGTAACAACATCAATATCGGAGCCATCACAAATGCCGCCGACACCGTCCCCACGATCTGCATCACCTGCTGCTTCCAGGGCGTTGCCCCGACGATATACCCCGCCTTCAAATCCTGCATGTTATCGCCGGCAATCGCCGCTGCACAGCATACCACCGCCCCAATGATAATTGCCGCCGCAGGTCCATCCTTTGCCCCCGACCCCATCAAGCCCAGCAAAAGTAACGAGGAAATTAACACCGTTGCTATCGTCACGCCCGAAATGGGATTATTGGAAGATCCCACCAATCCCGCCATATACCCTGCCACCGCCGAAAATATAAAGCCTGCCCCCAGCATCGTCACTGCCATCGGTAGCGATATCGAAACCTGCTGTACAAACGTTTGATATAATATAAATAATGGAACCACCGATCCCACGATCAAAATCAGGACCCACTTCATCGGCATATCCTTTTCCGTCCGTGGTATTTGTGACTTTTGCGGGTCGTCTTCGATCCGTTGATAGGCTTGTAAGCCAGACCGAATACCCTGAAACAGAGATTTTCGCAACTTCAGAATCGTCCACAATCCCCCAATCACCATTCCTCCTACGCCAATGTATCGTGTCTTTTGGGACCATAAGGTATAGGCGAATTCAACCGCAGATATCTTTTCGCCATCCACGACAGGCCAATCGGTATTTTGCGCACAAAGAGGTATTGCAATGTACCAGTTGGCCACTCCTCCTAAAAAAATCAAGATCGCAATATTCAATCCCACAATATAACCCACGGATAACAGTGCCGGACTCAAATTCGATCCAAAATATGCTATGGATCCACCTACTCCACGAGCAGCTTCAAATACCCCATGCCATATTTTTAATCCCGCCTCGCCGAATTTGAACAGACCGCCGACTATCGCGGCCTGGGCAATCGTCCACAGACCCGCTCCCCCCTTTTCTCCGGTTTTTAATACCTCCGCCGTGGCGATCCCTTCCGGAAATTTCAACTTGCCCTCCACGATCAACGCCCGCCGCAGCGGAATCGTAAACAGTACGCCAAGAATCCCTCCGAACGCTGCGATGATCGTCACCCACCAGAAATTAAATTCCGTCCAGTAATCCAAAATGATTAACGCCGGCAGTGTGAAAATCACTCCCGCTGCCAATGACTCCCCCGCCGACGCCGCGGTCTGGACCAGGTTGTTCTCCAGAATGTTGCTCCGCCGGAATAACCGCAGCACACCCATTGACACCACCGCTGCCGGAATCGACGCCGACACCGTCATCCCCGCGAACAATCCCAGGTACGCATTCGCTCCCGCCAACACCACCGACAGCAACACGCCCAGCACCACCGCCTTGACCGTCAACTCCGCCCAGGAATTTTTCTCATCACTCATCAGCATCTCTCATTATAAAATATTTCTTCTGAATTCTGGATTCTTAATTCTTTCCCTTTTAACTTTCAACTTTTTACTTTTAACTTACTAAAAATCCTTACACACGCCCAATCCCTGCAAACTGAACGTATCCAGCGGATACTGCTCTAACACATTCATTACTTCCTCGCGCGTCACCGCCTGAATCGCCTGAATCTCTTCCGCCAGCGGTCGATATTCCTGCCGATACACCCAGTTATACCCCAGCGGCACCAGCCGACCCATCGGCAATTCACCATTCAACGTCGCCGTCGAGGCGATCTTGTTTTTACTCGCATCCAACTCCTGTTCCGTCACGCCCTCGGTGCGAATCTTCACCAGGCAATCCCGCACCACCTCCATCACCTTGCTCGCCTGTTTCGGATCGCACGATATATAGGCGCTGAACAATCCCGTTCCATCCATCGGTTCATAATCCAAATCCGCCGCATCCGCCAACGCCGGATCTATCAGCGCCCAGTACAAACGCGAACCCGTATCGTCTCCCATTATATTCGCCAGCACTCCCGCCGCATACCGCTGCGTACTCTGCGCCGACGGCGCCTGGCTCATCAAACAGATGTGCTCACGCACAATATCCTTCTGCTCGAAATGCGTATCCCCGGTCCCCCGAAAATCACCTAACTCTCGTTTGGCCCCCGATCTCTCCCACGTACCACACAGTTTCTGCGCCTGCTTCAATAACGCCTTCCAGTCGATCTTGCCCACACCCACAAGCACCATGTTATCCGGCGCATACCGCCGACGGAAATAATCCCGCATCTGCTCCGCCGTCAACGCCTGGATACTTTCTGCCGATCCCAACACGCTGTTGCCGCAGCCGTGCTCCCCGAAGTGCAGCCGACGACATCGATCCACCACATCGAAATGCGGCTGATCCTTGTACATCGCGATCTCTTCACAGATTACCCCCTTTTCCATTTCAAAATCCTCCTCCCGCAGCGACGGACGCATCAAATCCGACCACAATGCCAGCACTCGCTCCTGGTATTCCGGCAGTACCGCCGCAAAATACACCGTATTCTCTTCCGACGTGAACGCATTGTATTTGGCGCCCATCTCATCGAATTCCAGGTTCACCTCAAGTGCCGTGCGCGTCGGCGTACCCTTGAACATCATATGTTCCAGAAAGTGACTCGTCCCCGCTATCGTTTCATTCTCATCTCGCGATCCCGTACGAACGAAAAATCCCAACGCCGCCGATCGCGCCCTCTCCATCACCTCCCCAATCACCGCCAGGCCGTTATCCAGCCTCTCCTGCTTAAATTCCACAAGTCACTCCTTATATATATCTATGGTTTTCCAGCCGTTTGTCATTCTGAGCGAAGTGAAGAATCTCAATCTCCAGACGGATTAGATACCCTCTGCTACGCTCAGGTCAAATTGTAGCCGTAGGGTATGCTTTGCATACCTTAATTCTAATTATCTTCCAACTCAAACGTTTCTGAATTCTGGATTCTGAATTCTTTCTTTTAACTTTTCACTTTTAACTTTTTACTTATTTTTCCTCGTGGTTTTATTCTTCTCTATCCACCCGTAATTCCTTTGGCCCAATCGTCGCCACCGTAAAATCCGTCGGCGTAAATCCCTTAACGTGATCGACTACATCTTTGACCTTTAACGCTTGAATGCACCCTTCAATCTCCGAAAGCGAACGCACATGCTTCAGATGATACATATCTCGTGCACAACTGAGCGCCCGGGCACTCGTCGATTCTCCCTGCATAATCAACGACGCCCGCAGACCCACCTTGGCACGATCCAGTTCATCCTGCGAAATCCCCTTTCCCAATTTCGTCAACTCCCCCAGCGTTACATCCAGCGCCTCCTGAGCCCGATCCGGTGTGCTGCCCAGATAACATCGCACCGCCCCATACTTGGCCGTCACCTGATGCGACGCCCCCACCGCATAACAAAGACCACGCTTTTCACGTACTTCCGTAAACAAACGACCGCTCATCCCTCCGCTCAATACGCCCACCGCCGCCAGCGCCGCATAATACTCCTCGTGTTCATACGTCACCGACGGATACATGATCCCGACATGCACCTGCGCCCCCTCGTAAGGCTGATGAAACACTCGCGACTGTGTCTGTCCCGGAGTCAGTTCGGATAACTTCGCGCCTTCCCAATCGCCGAAATGCTCCTCCACAAATTTTTTGATTTGTCTAAAATCCACCTTGCCGGCCACTGCCAAAATCGTATGCGCCGGTACAAACCGATCCTGCCAACACTTCTGGGCCGTCGCCCACGGCAATAGCTCTAACTCGTCGCGATGGCCCGGCGGCGGACGTCCGAACGGATACGGCAAATACTGCTCATGCACCAGAAGCGAAATTTTATACCGTGGATCATCTTCGATCGAATCCAGGGATTGTAATGCCAACTGTCGGCATAATTCAAAGTGTTCCTCCCCCAATCTCGGTCGCCTCAGAATGTCGGCATAGATCTCCAACGCCGACCAAAGATTGTCCGCCGCCAACGCCCCGCCCAAATAACTGCACAGAGACGCCACGTTGCTTAAACGATGCAGTCCCAATCCATCCAATCGTTCATTCAATGCCCGATTGTCATACGCTCCGGCGCCGCGAAACAGCAAATCCGATAAAACACTACTCGTCCCCGTCAGCCCCGCCGGATCATAGGACGAGCCCATCGGAACCAGAAAAACAAATGCCGCCGACGATACCTCCTGCATCGTCTCCACGACCAGCGTCATTCCATTGTCCAGCGTATGAATGTTCACCTTCTGTTTGGCCATGCTTGCCCTCGTATGTAACTAAAGTTCTACAAAATAGATTGTATCATCAGCTCCTCGATTCAGCGAGGTGTTCTTGATTATATCCAAGCCGCGCACGTTAGTAAGCGGTTACGAAAGAAAGGGGCTGGGATTTAGGGTTCCGGGCAAAGAATTTTGAATTCTTGTATTCGTCATTTCAATCTGGAAACCCGAAACTTGAAACCTGTCTTTACAATCGTATATCCGGCGAGATAAACCGCAACACCGAATCCCTCCCCCATTGAAACAGCGTATAGCGGCCGCAGTCAATGCGCACTCGACCCGACATATACGGTCGGACCGATGCCGGCAGATCATCGCCCTCCAGCGTCAACGTAATCTCATAGACCGCCTCCACCGGAACCTCTCGACCCAATACGGGATCAAACTCCGTCGGCACCTCGCCCCCGACCTTGGCGCTCAACGCCATCTTCTCACCGAACTCGCCCATATTCTCTTCCGGATGACGATTCACACTGCTCACCTCGCCGTGTATCCTTTCCTGGCTGAACGCATAAAGCATCAACTCCGCCTGCTGGCCTAATTCTTCTCCACGAGAAAAAATCCGCGCCCACGTCTTCTCCGGAACCCATACTTTCGCTGTCAACTCACTCGTGTCCCCTATAAACAGAAGCGGATCGCCCGCCATGACGTATTTACCTTCCAAAACCTGTATATCCGCATCTCGACTTAACACCTCGCCGCAAAACGGTACGCGTACTTCTAACTGATTCATCCGCTCCCGCAGACGGCGGCGATTCTGTTCCAGCGCCGCCAGATGAATCTGAAGCTGTTCCTTCGCATCCAGGGCGGTTGCGTAAACCAATTGATTCCGGTAATACTCGATTTCGGCGTCCTGACGCTCTTGCTCGTATTCCAACTCCTTGTTACTCAATCGCGCCATTACCTGATCCCAAGGACCGGCGCCCACCAGCATTCCTTCCCGGGCATTCGGATCCCAATGCACCTGACCCGGAACTTCGCACCGCACCCAGTGCTCGCGAACCGGCTCCAGGATAAAATTCAACGTGACATGCTGCTCCAAAGGCCAAAATAATCCCGCCCCCAAAAATCCTACCAACCCCGCCAGTAGAAATAACAAGCGGATATTCGATATCCCCAGTTCACGACGACGGGTCGCGATCATTTTCGAGGTCTTAACTATAGGCAGGATCAACATCGTACAGGCCGAAAATGTTACCAGTAAAATTCCCAGCGGCTTGAGATGTATCTTCGCTAGAATATGATATACCACATATAATATGAACAGCATGATAAACCACCGGTAGAAATACGCCGCCACCGAGTAAAACGGAAATATACCGCGAAATCGATGCTCCTCCGGCATCTCCGCCGGCGTCCCTCCCAATACAAATCGAATAAATAAGTTCCGCATATAGGTCGATGCCCGCTGACGCAAATTCGGTACCTCCACCAGGTCCATCATCATATAATATCCGTCATATTTCAGCAAAGGATTCGCATTGAACAAAACCGTCGATATCGAGCATACTAGCATTACGTTGAACATCAGAGAATGAAAATAACTGCCCGGCTCGCTAAAGTACCACGCGATCGTCGCCAGAGATGCGAAAAATATCTCCGTCATGATCCCACCTGCCGTTACCATCATTCGACGATGTTTCTCCGGAAACGTCCAGGAGTCCGTTACATTACAGTAAAGAAACGGCGTGAATACCAAAAACAAAAATCCCATCTCATGCACTTCGCCACCGTAATTCTTACACGTCAAGCCATGACCGAACTCATGAAGGGCCTTAATAAAATACACGACGAATATCAACCCCAGAACGTTCCACTTGGTAAAAAAATTACTGGAAAACATCGCAGCGTACTGGTTCCATTGGCTTACCAGAATTACCATCGCAACGCTCACCAACGCCAGATAAAATACGAAAAAAGGCCAACTCCATATAAAACGAATACGGGGATGGATGCGATTGAATAATGTATCCGGATCGTAAAGCGGGATCTTAAAGAACATAAAATTGGATACTTGACCGATCAATTTGACCCGCCACCGACGACGTGAACCTCGATATAACAGCTCATCACGATTCGGCTGGGGCAGCAGAACCAGATTCCGAGTCATCAGGGAACCCACAAACCCTCCGATCTCATTCGTACTCAGCGAATCATCCTGAAATTCCTCACGATGCGCCTCTTTTAACTCGTCCAGCGTCACTCCCTGACGCAATTGCTCGAGTATAAAATATTCTTCACGACTGAAACGGTAATAACGAAGGGAGATCGGATCCTTGACCACCCAATATGGCTGACCGTCATAGATCTGCGCACTCGCCTCCAGCTCCGGACGCAAACGAGGCAGCGACTGATCCCCCGCCATAGCTTTCACTTGTGTGTTGGATGGTTGCAAATCACCTTCCCGCTACATATAGTTTGTTACTATGCAGCCAAATTTAACATTTTGCATTTTTTACTTTTTACTTTTTACTTTTTACTTTTTACTTTTTACTTTCTTATTCCAACTCCACTTTCACCTTCATCCCCGGACGAAATCGATAGCGATAAAATCCCCGACCCGGACGTTTCCCTGATGCGGGATTCTCAGGATTCTCAAACTCCACCTCAAAAGGAACCACGCCCGTTGAATCCACCGTCGGACTGATAAATACCACTTTCGCCGGGATCGCCTCCTTCGATTCAAACGGTATATAAACCTTGGCGGATTTGCCTAAATACAGACTATCCAACTGCTCTAACTTCGTAATCTCCGACTGCACCTTTAGAATATCCACCTTCATCATGGCGACCACGGCCTGCCCCGTCGTTACCATCTCACCCACCGTCGGCGGCTTCAACGTCTCCAACTGAGGTACGTTCTTCACACTGTAAAACGGCACGATCACGCCGTCCCAGGGCGCGCGAATCGACATCTGGCTCAACCGCTTACCCATCTGCGCCAACTGAACCTCCAACAGCTTCATCTCCAGGCGGGCATCGCGCACACGAAGTTCCATCAACTCCATATTCTGTTTCGCTTCTTTGTACTCCTTTTCTGTTCCAACACGAGTATTCGGATCGCCTACGATTATCGTTTTATATAACCGTTCAGTAATCTCATAAGTATCTTTGGCGTATTGCAATTGAACCGCCGCCGCCTTTTCCTTCGTACTCAAGGCGATTTGCGACCGAATTTTATCTAACTCCAATGCGATGAGATTCGGATCCAATTGTACCAATACCTCCCCCTCCTTCACAAAGTCCTGCGGCCCGAACGGCATCCCCACGATCAAGCCCCCCGCCTCCGCCGACATCACCGCCACCTCCTGCGCCTGCACAAACCGGGCAAAGCGGGATTCTCGTACATCCGCCGCCTCACTCAAAGACATCTGGCCCGAAACCGGGAATATCCATATACAAAATAGCACTAGGATCGAATTCGACCGTAATCTTTTCATAGGTTGTACTCCCTCTGTCATTCTGAGCAAAGCGAAGAATCTTTTCTATCCGCTATACGCTGACCGCTGATCGCTGACCGCTAATATTAAAACATACTCACACGAACAAAATCGACAAATTCATGCGTCAGCGCATAATATAAACTCCGACGACCGCACTCAATCGCCACCTTGCCTTGCAGACCCTTACGCAAATCCACTTTTTCCCGCAAGTCCTTCGGCTCCGCCACGCGCACCTCAATCACATTCCGATATTTCTGCTCGCCCGTTGCTTCTATATACGCCTTTTTGGCAATCGAAAGAACTTCCGTCTCTAATATCTCTTTCGGATAGGCCTTTAATAATACACGTGCTTTCAGACTCTCGCCTGCCTCCAGATCGCGATACGCCTTTAACAATTCCCCCGCTTCATCCTCCGGCACATTCACCGTCAACTGCCACGGCGTCGCCAACGGCACTACCTCTACCATCGCATCGCCACGCTTCACAGGCCTCGAAAGCAACATACGCAACACGCTATCCCGGGTAATTACCGTCCCGTCGATCGGCGAGGTAATATAATGATGTTGCTTATCAAACTCCAATTTCTTTAGTCTCGCTTGCAATGCCTTCTTGCGACTTTCATACCCCTTTGCCGCCTCACTCATGCCGTAATTGTAGATCTCCGTCCTCAATAAACTCTGTGTCTCGGCAATGTTACTTTGTACCTCATCGATCTCTTGCTCGATCCCTTTGGTATCCAGCTTCGCTAAAACGCTTCCTTTCTTAACCACCGTTCCCGTCGTCAGCGTCACCGACTCACTTGCCTGAATCTCCTGGGTGTACGCATCTTCCAACAGCCAGCGATTCAGCGATACTGCATTCCTCTGCCCTCCGTATCGCTCCGCCAACCTACGAGTATCCTCCTGTAAATCCACACCCCCAAATCGCTTCGCATCGTAAATACACGGTCCGTCCAATATCCGATTCATCGCTCCCGCCAACGCAGCCGACGCCTCTTCCTGAATCCCACTCCGCGCCTCGACGGGTCCCCCCGTCCCCGCATAAGTACCCAGCTTCTCCCGCTCCTCTTCCAAAAATCGGCCCCAAAGATATACCGACAGCTCATATTGCCCTTCCCGCAATTTCAAAATCAAACCCGCCGTATCCGCAAAACTTTCTAACGAAAAATACGAGGAGCCTAACGACTCTATCACACCATCCTGACCCACATACGCGATCCGAGCCTCTAACGGCGCCAATTCCGCATTCCCCTTCACCTTGACTTGCTTCTGAACAACTGCCGGCATTACTATCAGACCCAATAAAATCGCCGTCCATACCACCCTGCGGGCCCAGCTCATTCGGTACGCCTTATCGCGAACCGCACCCACGGCCCGCACGAGAGGCGAAAACGGCAAATGCCGATACCGCATCCCGTTCGCAAATGCACTGCCCGCCTCTTCCAAAAATCCCTCGATCTGACGACGTTCGCCTGCATCGATCGGGATGTCCTTTGCCTTTTCGACCACAAACGCACCCACCACTCGCCCCTCACTGCGAATCGGAAACACTCCCAATATCACCGAATTCGCCTGCAGCATATACAACCGACCCGCCGTCACCAGATCATCCTCCGACTCCGACGCCGACCGCGCCGCATCCGGATTCTCCACCAATAACGGCTTATCATTCCGGCAAACCTGCTTCGCTATCTCCGAAATCCCCCGGATGAAACTGCTCTTTACTGCCACCGATTCCAATCCCGATACCGACAATAATCGAAACTTACCCCGCAAATCATACGTCCCCGCCATGCACCGATATACCCCCAAAAGCTCCTGACCGTAATTCGCCAACGCATACGCCGTCCGACGCGGGTCCAGACTGCTGTGCAACGCACATACAAATTGACGCATCCGATCCGACCGAGACATCGTATCTTCCAGTTCCCGAATCCGTTTTCGCTCCAGAAACCGACCTGCCTTATCACACAAACCTAGTACAAAACCCAGGTAGCCCGTCACCGCACGCGGATCCACCTCGGCCGGCGAAATCAGCAACAAAATCCCCGACAGCTTCTCCATCGAAACTATCGGCACGAAAAGCAGGGTATGCTCCGATTCATTCACCCCGGCCTCCCCCAGACCCCCGTCATACAAGTTCGACGCCGCATTCCCCGGCAGCACCACCGGCTTGTGTGTCTGACTCACCTTCTGCAACGCCCCCGCCAATAAT
>Ga0114922_10002441_pt1 | contig 17433 bp, 11 predicted proteins | sample AartaG_FD_100975 | JGI IMG/M metagenome (GOLD analysis project Ga0114922, IMG submission 100975) | Deep subsurface microbial communities from Aarhus Bay to uncover new lineages of life (NeLLi) - Aarhus_00045 metaG | ecosystem: Environmental > Aquatic > Marine > Oceanic > Sediment | place...
CAACCGGAAGCAGTAATTTTTTCTTGTTGAACGAGACGGTAATTTCCTTGGATGTTTCCAGTTTTGTCTTGGGGACAATTTTTTCGGTCGTGGGCAGACCGCCTTCTATATTTTTCAGGTCTGCGATGAGCTCTTCTACACTTTGGTGTCGCTGGCTTTTTTCTTTTGCCAAACACCTCAGTATCATCCGGCTGAGACTGTTCGGTACCTGGGAGTTGAGATCTTGAGGGTCGGGAGGGGCTTGGCTTTTGTGCTTCATCGCGACACTCAAAGGCGTTTTCCCCTCGAAAGGCACCCTGCCTGTCACCATTTCGAAAAGAATGACTCCCAGCGAATAGAGATCCGACCGTTGATCCACATCTTCCAACTCCGCCTGCTCGGGAGACATGTAGTCCGGCGTTCCGATCATGACGCCCTGGGTGGTCATGCCTTCCCCTTCGAGGAACCGGGCGATCCCGAAATCCAGGATTCGGGTGTTTCCCTCTGAATCGATCATGATGTTCTGCGGCTTGAGATCCCGATGAATAACCCCCAAGTGATGGGCCTCAGCCAGTCCCTCGCAGACTTGCCTGGCGATGGATACGGTCTTCCCGACTGTCAATCCTCCTGAGCGTTTGATAAACCTTTTCAGATCCTCTCCCGGTACATACTCCATAGTGATGAAACGGGATAGACCTTCCTCGCCAAGGTCATACATCCGGCACACATGTCGGTGGGATATCTTACGGGCCAGTCTCAGCTCGTTATTAAAGCGCGCGATGGTGTTTTCGTCTGTGCTGATCTCGGGTCTTATGAGCTTAAGAGCCACAACATCTTTTATCTTTTTGTCAAAGACTTTGTAGACCCTGCCCATGCCTCCCTTACCCAATTCCTCGATGATCTCATATCTCTGGGCAAAGATCGTTCCTCTTTCGAGCTCTGAAGCGGGCAATTGAAGGGTCTTAGTGACGGAAACGGAAAGATCCTCCTCGGTCGGAAGCGGCGCGGCGCATTTCCGGCAATACCGGCTGTCCGGAGGATTATCTGACAAGCATTTGGGACACTTCACCGCATTTCCTGTTATGTTCCTTAACTCCAATTATTAGACTGTGATCGGAGGATATATCTTCCAATCCGTCTGTACTATTAAACCATAATTCCGGAAATGCTTCCAGATATTATAACGAAAGAAAGAATAGAATTGGTTAAGAAATCAAGTGTTTGTCCCTTGTCTTTTTTTCGATTACATTTGCGTAGGGATATTCCGTTTCACGGAGCCAGGTGTAGATTTCCCACCGCTTTTTTTTCACGATTTCTTTGAACATTGCATCCATCGCCAAATTCTTGATTTCACCGGGATCTTCTTGGAGATTGTAGAGCTCGTCGGTCTTGCTTTTGGGGTGGAGGGCATATTTCCATTGACCGTCAAAGTTGATGAAAGAGGGACCGTTCCAGTGGATAAACACGCGGTCGCGGAAAGGAATATTTGGGGAAGCGAGAACCTTTCGGAAGCTTTTTCCATGCAATCCTTTTTCTTCTGGGAGGCCCAGGATGTCGATCAACGTCGGCAGGATGTCCACATTCCCGGTCAGGCTTTTGGTCACAGCACCTGGTTCGGTCACTCCGGGCACCCGGATAATGAACGGGACATTTGCCAATTCCTGATAACAGCAAGAATCCATTTTGTAAATGAATCCATGGGCGGCAATCATGTCGCCATGGTCCGAAGTGAAAATCACGATGGTGTTGTTATCCAGCCCGCACTCGGTGAGGGCGTCGAGAACACGTCCGATCTGTTGGTCGATGTACGAACAATAACCATAATAACGGCGGATGTAGTCTCGAAATTGGGCTTCCTCCCAGTTCGGCACCATATAGCAGACTTTATTGTTTTTCTGTTCGATCGGCTTTCCATCGAGGGAATCGTGATGGTTTGGCGGTAACGGGCATTGGTCGAGAGAAAACTTTTCATCCCAAGGCCTGGGTGGAGCAACCGGAAGATGCGGGCCGTAAAAAGAGAGCACCATGCCGAAGGGCTGATTTTTTTCGTGCTGCGACCGGATGAATTGTTTCGCTTTTTGAGCAAAAAAGGAGGCCATGTGGTGTTCTTCTGGAAGCAGGGAATACCGGTGTTCATTCCTTCCCGCACTGGGAAGGTCGTTGTGATTGCCGGGGATCTGGCGCTCCTTTAGCAGATCTCCCAACCCGACATTTCTCAGGTAGTCATGGTAATCTTTCCATCCTCCTGCCCAAGTTTCGAATCCTAGCTGAGGATGGTCCTCTCCGTATCCTCCCTCCGCTCGTTCGAATTTGTATTCTCGTTTATCGGGGATACGTTTCCAGAACCAGCTCCCGTTGAAGGGCTCCCTCCAGGGCATATCTCTGTACATATGTCCTTTGAGATGGCTTTTCCCGAAGTAGCCGGTATTTCTGCCTGAATCTTGCATAATGAATCCGAGGGATGGGATTTTGTCCTCAAGGAGGACATTGTTCGTGATAACGCCGTGTTTCTGCGGATACAGCCCGGTCAACATACTAGCACGAGATGGACTGCAGGGGAAGGCGCTTATATAAAAATTGCTGAAGCGCATGCCAGTTCGGGCCAGGCGGTCAAGGTTCGGTGTAGGATTCAACGGATTGCCGTAACATCCCAGTGTGCTTGTGGGTTGCTGGTCCGTCATGATAAAGACCAAATTCATCGGCTGCTTTTTGTCCTTGAACAAATTGCATCTCAGAGTAGATGTAGCTAAGGCACCACCCACAGTCGTTTTTAAAAAATGACGCCTTGAAATTTTTTTCACGATTCACTCCTCTTCTTCATGATGAAATTCTTCGTTTCCGAGATGTCATTGTGCATTATAACTAGTAGTTATATATTTTTCAAAAAACGCCATTTTTATAACTGGGAGTAAGTATTTACCAGAAGTATCCTCATAAATAAGGGAACGACCAAAAGATGTATAAAAAAAATCACCCCTGAAATCATCCCAAGAGGCGATTGCAATATTTATCCGCCCACCGGATAATTTTATCGATCATGAGATTATCCCTGATAGATAAAATTTTTAACGCATTCGTTGCAGCCAGGAGAGAAAAGCGCAAAGAACCCAGGCGTGAGGATGAGCTTCCTGTGGAGATCGAAATCTTATCGGATGAAACCAATCTCGGCCCCACCCGTGTTCTGTATGCCCAAATAAAAGATATTTCTCCAGGAGGGATTAAAATACTGACCAGTGTTTATATCCCTCTTGATACGCCAATAAAACTAAAGATCACTTTGTTGAAATTGGGGGAAACCATCGGCCCCATAGGAAAAGTTGTATGGGGAAACCAGATCGAAAATAGCGACATATACGAGATGGGGATAGAATTTAAGAACACGCAACCGGATATCATGTGCACCCTGTTGGAGTATATCTACATGGATTGGGAGTAGTTTAGCGATTTCGGCGTCTTAAATTCCCGCGATCTTCCGGAAATGGAATCCATATATCGCAAATGATATGGATATGCCGATAAAATAGGGGCGTCTCACCAAGGTCCAGAGAATCAGTTTCCAGTACTGGAATCTTTCTTTTCCTTGAACCCCCAAAAGCCAGATGGATTTTAGGAAGGCACTGAGATAACAAAATTTGAAATAGGTTTTTTTGTCGAATTTTTTTGGCCGGTATTGTCTCAAAAATGTTCTTACCCGTTTGTAGTAATGCTTGGGGGAGTAGATCGTGTCGAGGATTTTTTTGTAGCCGTTGATCAGAGTCTCCTGATTCATCTTAGGAATGAAGTTGAGGGAAAAATCCGTGTTGTCGCCTGATGAGCTTCCCAACAATCGTCCCTCTTTTTTCATGCGCTGATACAAACGTGTGCCGCGCGGTGCATTCAATAATCCCACCATGGCGGTGACGATCCCGCTGTTTTGTATGAATTTTATCTGTTTTTCAAAAATCGAAGGCGTATCGTTATCGAATCCGACGATAAATCCCCCTTGAACCTCTAGGCCCAAGTTCTGGATTTTTTTCACACAAGCTATCAAGTCACGATTTTTGTTCAAGTATTTGTTGCACTCTGTGAGGCTGTCTTCGTTCGGGGTTTCGATCCCGATAAAAACCCTCCGGAATCCAGCTTTAACCATTAATTTTATCAGTTCATCATCATCAGAGAGATTAATCGAGGTCTCGGTGAAAAAATAAAAGGGATATTTTTTCTCCGTCATCCAGGCGATAAGCGCAGGGAGCATTTCTTTTTTGATCGCTTTTTTGTTGCCTATAAAGTTGTCATCGACAAAAAAGACACCCCCTCTCCAGCCAAGGTCATATATGGCCTCCAATTCATCCAGGATCTGTTTTTTGCTTTTTGTCCGAGGCTTATGTCCGTTAAGGACAATAATATCGCAGAATTCACAATTATAGGGACATCCTCTGGAATATTGGATACTCATCGAAGCGTATTGTTTTTTGTTGATAAGATTCCACTGCGGGCAGGGAGTCTTTTTGATATCTGGCCATTCTTTGGATGTGTAAATTTTTTGGGCTTGTCCCTGATTTAGATCCTCCAGGAAAACGGAGAGTGTGTTTTCTGCTTCGTTCAAAACGAAAAAATCGACGCCTTCGAATTCCTCATGACCGGTGGTGAAAAGCGGGCCGCCAGCAACAACCTTAACACTGAACTCCTTACATTTGTGGATAACTTCCTTGACTGACTTTTTCTGGACGACCATGGCACTGATAAAGACATAATCAGCCCACCTGAGATCATCGTCCGTTAAACCGGCGACGTTCATATCCACCAGCCTTTTTTCCCAATCAGAGGGAAGCATGGCAGCCACTGTCAATAAACCCAGCGGGGGAAAAGATGCTTTTTTGGAGATGAATTTCAGGGCGTATTTGAAACTCCAGAAAGTGTCAGGATACTTGGGATAAATCAGGAGGATTTTCATCGTATACACCAAGAATACCATGTTTGCCCCGCAGATGCGAATAGATTTATTTTGATTTGTTGACACCTCCGTTGTTCCTTGATATTCTTTTTCCAACCGCCCTAGGGGGCTAAAATGACAGTTAAATGCCCAAAATGTAAATCAGAAAACAGCGATACGGCACGGTATTGCAGTAACTGCGCCGCCTCTCTCCAGCCTTCGGAAAAGGCGCCTTCGATCCAAACAAAAACATTGGAAACGCCTAAAACTTTTGACAAAAAGACGATTGCAGGCAAATACCAAATCCTTGAAGAGCTTGGCAAGGGCGGCATGGGGATTGTCTATAAAGCTAAGGATACAAAACTCGACCGGATCGTGGCTTTAAAATTCCTGCCTCCTGAATTAACTCAGAATGATGATGTAAGGGAACGGTTTATCCAGGAAGCCAAAACAGCCGCGGCCTTGAATCATCCCAACATTACCATAATCCACGAAATCGATGAGGATGAAGGCCGGACGTTCATCGCTATGGAATATATCGGGGGCCAGAGCCTTAAAGATAAGATAAAATCAGGTCTGTTGACCACGGATGAGACTTTCAACATCATCTCGCAAGTTGCCTGCGGCCTCAAGGAAGCACATGAGAAGGGAATCGTCCATCGGGACATCAAACCTGCCAATATCATGCTGACGGAAAAAGGCCAAGCAAAAATTGTTGATTTTGGGATAGCCAAGCTGGTCGGACAAGTTCGCTTAACCCGCACGGGAACGACCATAGGCACTGTGGCTTACATGTCGCCCGAACAGGCAAAGGGAGACGAAGTTGACCACCGCAGCGATATATGGTCCATAGGGGTCGTTTTGTATGAAATGCTCACCGGGCAACTTCCTTTCAAAGGCAATCATGAGCAAACCATGATTTATGCTATCCTGAATGCAGACCCCGTGTCTCCAGAAAAATATTGTGAGGATATATCTGATCGTGTTCAGGATGTCCTGGAAAAAACCCTGCAGAAGAAGCCTTCGGACCGTTTCCAGTCAGCCCTCGATTTCCGGAACGCTCTAGAATCTTGTGTAAAAAGGGCGGTAACAATTCTTTCGGAAACCAGAAAACACAATCTTCCTGTTCAACTGACCAGTTTTATCGGGAGAGAAAAGGAGATCGAAGAAATCAAATGCCTTCTGGATGAACACCGGCTTATGACATTAACGGGTGCCGGGGGTTGCGGGAAAACACGGCTCGCCATCCATGCGGTTACGGATCTCGTGTCTGATTTCGAAGATGGCGTTTGGTTTGTGGATTTGGCCCCGATCAAAGAGCCCGATCTGGTCCCTGAAGCGATCGCAGGAATTTTAAAGGTCAAAGAGGAGCATCATCGTCCTCTTGCTGAAACCATTGTTGATCGATGGAAGGGAAAACATCTTTTGATTGTGCTGGATAACTGTGAGCATCTTGTCGAAGTCTGTTCAAGAACCGCGGAACATCTTTTGCGAGAAATACCCAAATTGAATATACTGGCCACGAGCAGAGAAGCGCTTAAAGCTGCAGGCGAGATCACATGGCGGGTCCCTTCTCTTTCTCTCCCAGACTACGATCGGATCGATGATGTGGAAGAAATACGGAAAAGTTCAGAGGCGGTCAGGCTTTTTGAGGATAGGGCAAAGGGCGTTCGGCAGGCATTCCTGTTGACAGAAAAGAACGCTTCTGCCGTGCTTCAGATCTGTCAACGTCTCGACGGAATCCCGCTGGCCGTCGAGCTGGCTGCGGCAAGGGTAAAATTTTTGGGCCTTAACGACATTCTTGGACGCCTGGATGAACGGTTCCAGGTTCTCGCAGGTGGCACCCGGGGAGCGATGGAAAGACATAAAACACTGAGGGCAGCCGTTGACTGGAGCTATGAATTACTCACACAAGGGGAAAAGTTCTTGTTCAATTGCCTAGCTGTTTTTGTGGGCGGATTCGACATGGATGCCGTTGAGAATGTGTGTCCAGATAAGCAAGTGACGAATGATAGTGTTTTGGATCTGTTTGCGAGCCTTGTCGATAAGTCCTTGGTTGTGACCGAAACACAGTCCGATGGCTCGATCCGTTATAGATTACAGGAAACACTGCGGCACTATGCTAAAGAAAAACTTGCTGAGGATGGCAAAGAAGAAGCTTACAGAAAAAGACATTTTGACCATTACCATAAACTGGCGGAAAGAGCCTATTATGAACGTCTCGATGAAACTTCGATGTGGCTTGGCCGGCTGGAGATCGAACATGAAAATATGCGGGCTGCTCTAGATTGGGCTCATGCTTATCCTGATAAGCTACTTAATCTTGCAGGAGCCCTGGGATGGCTCTGGCTCGCCCATTCTCATTTCAATACGGGAAGTGAATATTTGAACCATGCGTTGAGCAAACAGCAAGAATGTAGTTTTGCTGTAGCACGGGCATTGTTTGGATTAGGAACGATCCAATTATGGCGGGGAGAAATGTCTGATGGTAGCAAGACAGTTGGAAAAAGTATAACAATATGGCAGGAACTCGGGGAACAAAAGGAATTAACCCATGCATTAGTTGATTTAGGAAGATTTAGTAGCGCTGTCGGGGATCATGAAAATGGAATGCGGTTTTCGGAAGAAAGTTTGAAAACTGCTGAAGAGCTTGCGGATCCCAAACTAATCTGTCGGAGCAAAGAAAGTCTTTGCTTCGGGTATGTATCACAATTCCAACCTGATAAAGCCGAGCCTCTGGCAAAACAAACAATGGCAAAGGCCATGGAGCTCAATATGCCGCGGGAGATCATGATGACCAGACATTATTATGCGGATTGTGCACTCGAGAGGGATGAATTCGAGGAGGCAGAAAGACGTTACTCTGAAGCTCTAAAAACAGCGCTGGATTATGGCGACATATGGGAGGCGGCGGCCGAGATGTCGGGAATGGCGATGGGGATCGCCGGACAAGGGAGGCATATCAAAGCCCTTAGGTTGAATGGAGCGGCTATCAACAAATTTGAGGAGCTGGGAGCGATAGAGGCCTTAACAGCAATCAAATTCTGGCATATTCTGATGGAGAAGAATATCGGCCGAGCCCGAAAGGTACTGGGAGAAAAAGCAGCCGCTGAATTCGAGAACGAGGGCCATCGGATGGGATTCGAGAAAGCCGTGGAGTATGCCCTGGACTTCGATAAAGATTAAATATTATCTACAGTCGGAAAACGATACCAAGGACCAAGCGGAAGCCGGAAAGATCCAGGACAAAATCCCGCTCTCTTTGCGACGCAGTCCAACCGCCCCAGTAATTGGTGGGGACCAGCACTTCTTTATCTCCCCAGAGAACGTGGATCTCTTCTTTTTTTATTCCCCAGGTGCCTTCCCAGGTTGTCTCTCCAGGCATCCCTGTTCGGGTCTCCCGTCCCCCTCCTTCGATCGATTTCATACGGCAGTAGGAGTAGGCCGTTTCCACGAAAAATCCGATACGCTTTCCCAGCATCCGGTTCAGGCGAAGCATGGCTTGACCCATGAATCCGCTTCCCGATCCGTCGCCTTCCAGGAGACCTCCTTCGACAGAATCATAGGTGATAGAGGTTTCCTGGTAGAAGGCTCTATAAGACCAGTTAGAGCTAAAATCGAACTGAGCATTTGCCCAGCCAGCAGCAGCTCCGACCTCGATATCTGTCTTGCTTCCCACAGGCATACGGTAGTGGATTCCACCTAGCAAAGCGTATCCCGACAAACTGAGTTGGTAGGGATCGTATCTTTTTGTGTGATTTTCCGACGCGGTCGTGCTGTAGTAAAAGGATCCTTCGAAAATATGTTTCTTTTTCTGGAAAAATCCCTCTGCCGCAAGAGAAAAAGAGAATTTTTCCGACAAGTGGTATCTGAAGCGAATCCCGCCCGGTATCGCCTCATTGATCTCGGGAAAATCGTTCATGAAATATCCGTTGTAGCTGCGCAGGCGCTCGATGAAATAGATGTCGTTATACTGCTGTTCGGCCTTGCTGAGAAGGTTGAAATCCCTGGGATTGACAAAGGATATGCCGCCATACAGTTCGATTTGAAACCGTTCCTCGCATGTAAGAACAGTGGGGAGAAAAAACAATGCCCCTAGTAGCCACGAAACAACAAATAGTCTTAACGAAATGCGTTTTTTCATTTTTTTACTCCTTTGTGCCCGTCCTGTTGAGGGTGCATCTGTGTTTCGGCGAAAAATCCCGTTTTTTCCAGCCATGCGCTCACATCGGCCAGGATTTCGCCCGGTTCTGTCATCGGCACGGCATGGCCGCTATTGGAGTATCGTGGAAACCGGATGGTCCTGGTTGTGGCGTTGGAACCAGGAACGCTTCCAGGCCTGTACTCGAGGAGTATTTGACCCGGACGCTCTGCCTGGAGTGGGCCGACAGCATCGTGTGTCGAACGATTGAGTTTCGATGCGTGGTAAGCCAGAGCGCCCGGGAGGCTCGGGCAATAAACGACGATGTCATAGGCGGCATTGGTGATGAAGGTTTCGACAAAGGCTACGTTTTCCAGGAACATCTCGCCAAAACGTTCGGAATACCTGTAATGGATGTCGTAACTTTCCATGACCGTCCTGTTTAAGGCAAAGGCCGTGGAAACGTCGTAATTCAGATCGAGAAAATAGCGATCCCAGGGTTGAAGAGTCCCGAAAACAGATGTCATGTCATCTTCTGCGCAAGGGAAAAGAAAGGATTGGATATCATTCAATTTTGGCGCAGGACCCATCATGGCAGAATAAGACATGAGGGAAGCATAATCCGCCAAAAACTTGATTTTATAGGCCCGTTGCCTAGCCGAGGCATACAGCTCGGGAATCTCAGCTGCATCTACTCCTGTCATATGGCTCAACTTATCATAATGCGTCAACAGATCGGCCGCAGCATCGAAAAAGCCGTCAAAAAAGCCATCCGGTTTAGAATAGAAGTAGGGGTCGCGGCCGATTAGGTCAATGTATTCATAAATGTTGTCCATGATGTTGAAAGGAGTGGGATTTTCCCTTGCCCATGGCTGATCTTCGTAGCGGATGTACGGCACACCCGTCTCTTCTGCCAACCCATCGAGGATCGAACCTTGGGCTTCCAGCATTTCCACCGCCACCAGTCTTTGATAGTATCGGGTGATGGCCGGTTGGATCAAAACCTGATGGCTGAACTGCTGCGCGATGACAGAAGGCGGGACCGTTTGGCCGGCATATTCGGGGAATACGGCGTTGTAGTGGTTCTGGATTTCCTGGACCAATGCCGGGTCCTGGTAGATCGCATTTCCGTTAGCGTAGTCCTGGTAAAAAAGCAAAAGATGCAGCATAACGAGGGAACGGATGCCCCCGTAGCTTTCCACAACGAAAATCACAGGATTGTTTTGTATCGAGGCATGGTCAGCAAGAAATCGGAGCAGAACCCTGACAAAATCTGCCCCATCGATGAAGGCGTTGTAATTCTGGGAATCCCATTCTACATGGCGCAGGGCATCATCCTGGGGGTTGTCCATAAGGCTGTACGAAAAGCCTGCTGTTCGGGAGTCGACGTGGAGAAGGTTTCCGATGCGGGTCCAACTGTGCGGATTGCTAATAACAGATCCTTGCCCTGTCTGCGGATCGACAGAAACGGCGTTACGTCCGGTGTTGGCGCTGAAAAGGCCGGCGCTTGTAGCCCCTCCCGGCCCGCCGTTATAAAACACAAAAAGCGGCGTGGCTTCTGGATCGATGTCGGCTGGCTGATACACACGCCATATGCGAGCCCGAGAAGAGCGAAAGGGGAGACGGTTGAAATAACTGTTGGTGTGGAAGTAAAAATCAATTTCTTCCAGATGACAAAAGCCAGCTTCTGGCTGCGCTTGAGCGAACAAGCCGTTTCCTGTGCCTGTCCCAAAAACGATCAACAGCCAAACAGTTAAGATCGAGATAGTTTTTTTCATATTTCCTCCAGAAATTTTCACTTATTTAGAATTCGAACTCTATTCCGATGTAGGGAATAGTCCCCCACATATGCTCCGAAAGATACTGATTCATGGATATATCCCAGAATCTGTACAGTTCGTTTTCGTGATCGAAGATATTCCATGCTCCGGCATAAATGATGAGGTTTGTTTTGTTGAAATTAAACCTTCTTTCGGCCCGAATTGAAAGGTTTTTATAGTCGTTCAAATGCCCGGCCATGACGTCGTCGACCCAAATCCATGGCCATCCGTACTCGATGGATTTTTCCTCGTCGACCGGAGTATAAGCCCTGCCGCCCATCCATGTCCATCGCACGCTGAATTCCCAGTTTTTGCCGGGTTTGTATCCTCCGGAAAGGCAAATGATAAAACGGTTATCGTATACTCGGTTCCGCCAGACGCCCATCAAGTCGCGGTATCGGGCTCTGTAATAGGTCAAGCTGACCAGTCCGTACAGGTTTTTTGCCAGTTTTTTCTGGATGGTGAATTCCACACCCCGGGCATAGGCTTTCCCCTCATCCACCAATGGGCCCCAGTTGGAGAACATGGCGTCGTCGCCGCTTACATCGTCGATCAGGAAAAAATAGGGGGCTTTGGATGACATCGGGAAATGATTGTATTGTTTGTCGTAAATCTCCAGGGTAGCCTGGGTGTCGGGAAACAGGAGATATTTGAAGCCTAAGACAAGATGGCGAGCGAACATTTCGTTAAGCTTGACGTTTTCCGGGTTTTGTTTGAGGAGGAATAGCGGCATCTGCTGGTGGAACATCCCGAAAGCGCCGTTGATAGAAAATCGCTTGGTCAAAACCCAGTTGAATGAGAGGCGTGGGGACAGATGGAGTCGTTCGGAGAAGGGGAAATAATCGAGCCTGAAACCCGTGGAAAAGGAAAAGTTTTCGAATGGATAAACAAGATAGGTAACAAATGCCGCGCCGTAAGTTCCTTTGAGCTTTGTAGGGCCGTCGTCGTCGAAATTGTGACTGAAAAAACGATTGTGCTGGGCTTCCACACCGAATTTCAATTGATGGAAAGCACCCAGGTGGATCTGGTTTATGTTGCGGAACGTTATCCATTGGTCCCGATAGCTGAAAAAATAAAGAGACTCATCATCCGGAAGGCTCCAGCCATCTTCCTTCCCTTTCATATAGGAATAGGAAAGCGAAGTGTCGGAAAAACCCCTACCGCCCCAAACATGGCGCCAGTTCAATCCGACGGTCGAAATATTGAATCTTTCCCAATCCCAATTGTCGGCGCCTGATTCCATTTCCTTTGTGCGGTCTTCCTTGGTTTCGCTGTACCCATTGATCGTCAGGAGGGATAGACGGTTCGAATCATCGATATCGTAAACGAGTTTGCCCTGGATGTCATAATAATCTGAGGGGTTATCCGAACCTAAAAATTTGGAAACGATATCCAGGTAGCTGCGGTATCCGGAAATCATAAAGGAACCCTTCTTGTTGGGCAGAGGCCCTTCGGCCTGAGCGCCGAATCCGATGATGCTCAAATTGACTAGCCCGTTGAAACTTTCCCTGTTTCCTTCACGGTAGCCGATGTCAATGACAGAGGAGAGCCGGTTGCCGAAGGGTGCATCGAATCCGCCAGTGTAGATATCCAGCCTTTCGATAAAGTGCATGTTTAGCATGTTGATGTTTCCGCCAGAAGCGCCCCATTGGGGAAAGTGATTGATATTGGGAACGAAGATATTATCCACATAAAATCCGTTCTCTACCGGGCTGCCGCCGCGGACGATCAGATCGTTGGCTTCTTCATCGGCCTTGACGATCCCGGGAACGTTGTACAGGGCTCGGCTCACATCTCCCGCCGATCCGGCATTGCGCCGTAATTCCTCGGTGTTGAATTGCCTTTGACTGCCGGGTTTATCCGGTGTGGAGGGGAAATAATCCGCCGTAACCCGGACCTCTTCCGTGAGCGTGCGGACTGCGAACATCTCGATGTTTGCGAATGTGGCACGGCCCGGGCGAACGATGACATCGGTCCGGGTGTCCGTGTAATATCCCTCTAGCTCGAATGCCACGACATAATGTCCCACGGGAATTTCTAACAACTCATAGGTGCCCGTTGCATCACTATGGGCTGCTTGGTCGGAATCCTTGATCTTGACAAATACGCCAGATAGCGATTTCTGGGTTTCATAATTCATGATCCGGCCTTTGATTATCCCCACGCGGTTTTTTTCTTGGTCCTTTGTCTGGCCCCATGATAAGATAACCGCAGCCAACAGGAATCCGACGATCAGTAAAAAAACACTGATTTTTCGATCCCATCTTTCTTTTTTTACCATTTGGTCTCCTTTTTTTTGGGTAAAAAACTCCATTGTTTTTTTTAGCCATTTTTAATTATTGAGAAACGTTATAAACTAACCTGAATATTTCAGGTTAAAAGCGAAAATATATGCCTAATCTGATTTGAAATCCAGACAGATCCAACTCAAAATCCCGTGATCTCCACCATGTTCCCTGGGATAAATTCCATCCGTTTGACGGCCAGAGGAAGCTGGCGGTTCCCCAGGGTCTGACCCTGACATCCTGTTTGATGCCCCAGTCCCCTTCCCAAGTTTCTCTGTGGGAAGTCATGGAGCGTATGCCTGGTCCGGCTATTCCGGAGACGGTTTGATAGGCATACCCTCCTTCCACGAATAATCCATAGTGTTTGGCGAAGTCAAAATCCAATTTGACACCTGCATTAAGTGCCAGCCCGGTCCCACTTCCTTTTTCTTCTAGATATCCCTCTTCCATATTCCCAAAATCACCTTTTGAATCGGCGACCGGCCACGCCGAGCTCCAATCCATGAAATAAGAGCATTCCGCAAAAAGCGGCCCTCCCGTTAAAAAACCTTCCAGCCGGAGAAAAGGCATGATCCTTTTTCCCAGGTGGATCCCGACTGTGGGGATGTATCCATTGACCGATAATGTGTAATTCAGAAACTCGTCGGAATAAAGGGTCGGGGGACTTCCGTTCTCGACCACCTCGAACGTGTTTATATAACTCGACTCCCTAGCCCCTGTAAAATAGTTGAACCCGAAAGAAATATCGAACCAGCTCGTGATGCTATACCGCAATCGAATTCCAACTGGGATGGAATGCCTGAGAAAATGGGCCTTCCCGCCTTCGTTCGTTTTTGCGAATGAGGCGATCTCACCCTGTTTCACCTGATACCGAAAATAATCTTCACTGTAGAATCTGCCATTCATATCGTCGAATGTCGCTCTCAAATTCAAATCCTCCGGATTTATACGTGAAAACCCGCCGAACATTTCGAGCCGCCAGCGGCTCTCGCTTCTTACTTTAGGCCTCGGAAGGGGTGCAGGGAGAGTGCCCCGAAGCTGGGTGGGAATCCTATCAGCCTGGCTGAATTCTTTTAAATCCAGTTCCGAACTCTGACCGCTGAAAAGCGATACCTTTGCCTCCCATATAGCCTTGTCGTCTATGCTGATTATCTGGTAGGGGCCTGCATCCAGCCCGATCGAGATTTCTCTGCCTTCCGTTTTTTTCAACTCCACAACCAAAACATTGTCCTGGTTGTGAATGTATATCTTCCCAGCGATGTCCCCTTTCAAGACCAAAACTGCCGTGCTCTTCCAGATTTCTGTGATCACTACATCGCCTGTACCGGACATCTGGATGTGGTAGCTGGGGTGCTGAGGTCCGGCCATGGTTTTTTCCGTTTGTTTCAAGGTTCCGTCGAATGCGAATTGATAGGCTTCGTTGAGCGTGATCCGTCCATCTTGATTTCTATCCGCGGCCCCTCTCATTCCGGAAATCAGGTTGTGGGTGAAAAACGACCTTTTCAACCGGCTGGACTCTTGGGCGGCTTCGGTGGCCGAACTGGAAGTTATGAAGGCATAGCCTTTCATATCGTAAGCAGTGTCCATCAGGAAAGGTGGTTTTTTGATGACTCCTTTGGGAAAGGTCATGGCACCCGAGGCACATGAGTCCAGGATTCCGATTCGAACATCCGCTCCCATCGATGTGATCAAGTCCTTGAACTCTAGGTAGGACACCCGGTCTCTGCCCAGGAAAAGATTTCCCTCATCCGAGTGACCGGAATAGTAAAAGATCACCTCGACCCGTCTGAATTTTTCTTTGGCCTGTTTTACCTCTTCGGCAAGAGTTTTTATCTCCTTGAAAAAGACATCTCTGCTGGGATTGGCCAGAAAACAGCTGTCGTCGGGGAGAATCCCGCCCATTTCTTCGAGGACCTTCTGCACGGCTTTGGCATCATCCACCGCATACCGCAGAGTTACCCTGTCTTCTCCTCCATGATTGGCGCCAACCAAAAAGGCAAACCGGCGGGTGTACAGATCATCCGTCTGCTGGTCGGCCGTGAGGTATGGGAAACATAACAATCCTATCAGAATAAAAACGAACAAAAATTTGTGTCTGTTCATGAGCCCTCTCCTTTGAGGATAAGAACGGAATATTGTTTGTAACTCTCCGGCAAATTAAGATTTTTCTGTTGGACCTTCTCAGGATTTTTGGCCAGGTCCTGCGCCTCTCTCAAAACACTATCTACGTCGATGGGAGATCCTGATGTGAAGAAAAAAAAGCGTTCGAATTTGGGGGCATCGTCCAGTTCTATGGCGTTGGGAAGAAGGAATTGTTTGCTCGATTCCAGTTTTGTGGATTCTCCTTTGTTTTCAGGGAGGTGCAGTGTGACGGTTCCTCTTCCGTCTATCGATAGGATCATACCGTAAGATTCTTCGGTTGTGACATAGGCAAGTTGCAGCAGGTCCCCTGCTCTGGCTTGCTCACCATCCGGTAAAATTTCCACCTGGTCTAGTATTTTACGATAAACAAGAAGTTGCGTTTTGGTAAGGTCTACCGTGGGGATTCCCTTGACCAATGTGACATCCTGTTCTGCGTTAGGGTATATAATTCTGGACTCCTGCTTGAATAAAGGAAAAAGAAGGATAAGGATCAAAAAAGTGGCAACGGCAGATGAAATGAAAAGAACTCGTTTCAACGGAAAGAGCTTGTTTGGCCTATCGTCGAGCCGGGTTAAGAGACCTGCCTTTACAGTCAGGGGCGGATAAAGGACAAGGATATTTTGATTGGAAGATTCTATTTCGTCGAGCGCTTCTTGAAGTTCAGGATCTGTGACGGCCATCCGGCCTATCTCTTCGGTCTCTTCATCTGGCAGTTCCCCCAGGGCATATCTTTCTAAATAGTATTCGCTGATTGTTTCTTTATTCATCAGATTTCTCCCTTATCCAGTATTTTCCGTCGGAGTTTGTCCAGGAGTTTGTGGACACCGGAAATGGAGAGGTTTTTCGTCTCGGCGATTTCTTTTATAGTCATCCCGTTGACAAAATACAAAACCGCAATCTGCCGAGTGGATTTCTTCTCTTTCTCGAGGATATACGTCAGCAGATTTCTGGCAGAGTTATTCTCCTCCTGGTTTTCGAAAAAAGATGTGTTGTACAAGATATCCAGGTATTCGTTCAAGGAATGTTTCCGCTCATTTCTTATTCTGTTCAAGCAAACGTTTGTGGCAATCCGGTACAGTAGGGCTGAAGGATATTCGCCGGTTAAACGGTTTTGATTGGATAAAATCTTCAGGAACACCTCATGCATTGCGTCGTGGGCGGACTGCTCGTTTTTGAGCATCCTGCGGCACCGTCTGAGGACCATCGGGCCGTAACGGACGTAAAAAGATTCGATGTCGATCAGAGTTTCTCCTCTCACACATTATTAAACACGCGGGAAAGGCAAAATTCCACCCTTCTCACGTTATTTAATACCTCATTTTGACAGATTTGGTTTTATTTCTTTTAGGCATGCAATATATATACCCATTTTTTCTAGGGATTAGAGGGGAAAATGATATTTTATATGTTAACTTTTTTTACAGCCCAGGGCTGCATCGAATACCTCCCCGATTAAGACTGACCCTCGGATTTCTTCCCGCAATCATAATATCACCCTCCAATTCATCTTTTGGGACGATTGACTTTTTTCATGAAATCCATAGAATCGTTAGAAAATTATAAATTTAAGCAGAGACTTATGCAATCGGATAAACGAAAACAATCTGACCGGAGGAAATTCCCAACCCGCCCCTTCAGCAAATACATATTTAAAGGCAAACGAAAACATACTCGCCGGGATGCGGAAGACCAGAACTATTATGTCGACCGGTATGATGCAAAATATCTGGCATTGGTCCTTTCGATATTGCTCCTGTGTGTGTTAGACGCCTATTTCACGCTAAAAATTATTCATTTAGGGGGAAAAGAGCTTAATCCGCTGATGATAAAATTTCTTGACAAGTTTCCGGAAATGTCCCTTTTTGTGAAATACGTGATTACGGTAATCAGCTTGATCATCCTTTTGATGCACAAAAATTTTATCCTGTTCGGCAAAGTCAAAGCCTACTTTTTTCTTTATGTTATTTTTTCTCTATACTTCATCCTGGTGCTTTACGAGGTTTTTTTCTTCTTTTTGCATCCCCGTTAGGAAAATTCGGGGGACAAAAAAAATGGCAATATTTGTTACAAAGTACGAATAATTGTCAATTTTGTTAACCTTAAGTCCATCTTAATTATTTACAAGCCATTCAATATCAACAAGTTACACTTTGG
>Ga0114922_10002442_pt1 | contig 17432 bp, 7 predicted proteins | sample AartaG_FD_100975 | JGI IMG/M metagenome (GOLD analysis project Ga0114922, IMG submission 100975) | Deep subsurface microbial communities from Aarhus Bay to uncover new lineages of life (NeLLi) - Aarhus_00045 metaG | ecosystem: Environmental > Aquatic > Marine > Oceanic > Sediment | place: Aarhus...
CTTTCGCCCGCGACCCGTCACAATCAAGTATGCAAATCTTTGCCCCTCGGCGGGCAAGTTCTGCGCCCATACAACTGCATAATACCCCGGCGCCACCGGTAATCACGATACATTTGTCTTTAACTTCAAAAAGCGTTTCCATTGTAACCTTTCTTTAGTCAAACCCCCTGACAAAATGACCCATTTGTCACCTTGAGCCCTTCGCTTCGCTCGAGGACAGGCTCCGCGAAGGGCCTCTTAGCCGCCCTTGTGGTGTGATTCTTTCCCGGCGTGCCCCCCCGAGGTGCCCCCGATATATCGGGACGTGCGGGACGCACGGGACTCAGAATGACATATCTATTGCATATTTATTTTATTACTGAAGTTTTGCAAAAGCCCTATTATTAAATACTCTTGGCAAAACGGTTGATAAATCAGCCGAGCTTGACGGCCTTGCGCTCCTCAGCGGATTTATATATTGCCAATATTAGCTCAACGACCTTGCGAGCCTTGCTGCCGCTTATATGAGAATCGCCGCCGGCGAAGCGAAATGCCGCTGTTGCCGTATCTTCCATTTTTACAAGCTTTCTGTCTGAGAGTTTCCTGCGTGCAGCCTGGTTTCCACAAGCTGTTGACAGCAGCAGATTTACCAACCACGCCCGGCAGGACTCGAACCTGCGACCTACGGATTAGAAATCCGTTGAACGAAAACGATAACGCCGGTGTAAACAAAGACTTACAATCCGACGATACGGGCGCTTACAAACCAGCTTACAAAGAATATCAGAAAACAGCCGAAAATCAAGCCGATTCCATGCCCCCGGATTTAGCCGAAATCGTTCCGGTTTGGCCAGAGTTGCAGGAGCATATCAGGGCGGCAATCAAAGCCTTAGTTCAGACCCATAGTAAGGAGACTAAGTAAATGGCAAAGAAAACGACTAAAAAGAAAAAGACAAAAAGCAAAACAAAGGGCTTGGCAAAGAAGGAATACACTGATGAGGAGAAGGCACGTCTTGCCAAGCATAAAGAGCGTGCGAAGAGAAGGCCGGTAAAGTTCAAGACCGTCGAAAGTGATTCAGGTAATCCAACGATAGAGCTACAAGACCCCAATGATCCATTGGGTGCGGTCAAAATGTCCGAGGCGTTAGGAACGGCAGATACTGACTTGATGAGCCATTTGCTCGACCAGATAATTCAAACCTTCAGGGGATCTGCGTCAGCGGATGGTGCAGATAACGATGCAATCACCCATGAAAGACGATATGATGTTTACTAATCGTCATTCATTTTTCACTGATTTTTTGGCTTGGTATGTTCACAACCGCGCTTCCAGCTCCAAGCATGGATTTTTAAGTTGATTCCCATCTGTTTTGTGATATTCTATAATTGTTATCGGATTTTTTAAGTGTCGATGCGGCACATATTCACTAATCGAAAGGAGTTGTGATGGCGTCTTTAATTGTTGTCTCCGGGTCCAACCAGGGCGACTATTACCCCCTAGGCCACCGGCCGAACGTGATCGGCAGGGATGAGGCTGTTCCCATCCAGATTGTCGACCCCAACGTCTCCCGCAAGCACATGCAGATTCGCTTCGACCAAGGCGAGGACAAATACTACGCAATCGACATGAACAGTAAACACGGAGTGTTCGTCAACGGCCGGAAAATCGAAGATGAGATTGCCCTGTCGGATAATGACTACATCGGCATCGGGCAGACCGCCCTTCTATTTACGCTTAAAGACTTCGAAGATCGCGAAAACGCCCTGTCACACTTCAAAAGGGTCGGCGAACGCAAACACCCCACTATCTCGATGATTGACGATGACATCACGACCATTGAGGACCAGCAGTAGCCGCCGGCGTACTTAGCCGACCAACGAACCGAATCGGTGAGCTACCTCGTGCTACGTAGCACGAGGTAGCTCACCAAATAGAATCTATGCTACTACAGATGCACCCTCACTACATCCCCACGGCCGAATTATCTTGACATAATACCTCGATTTATGGTACACACTACAATAGTTCTTTGCCCTGACTTTAGAGCCTTTCATGGCTGGGAAGTTATATATGTCCAACATCTGACCGGACTTACTATCGAGTCTTCGGGGGAAAAACAATGGCCGATTGCCTGACTCAGGAGTTACTTGAGCGCTACGTAGCCGGGACCTGCTCACAAGACCAGACCCGTGCCGTAGAGGAGCATCTTAGCCGCTGCGAGAGGTGCCGGCGGCGAACGGATTCGGCCCGCCGGAATATGGCCGGCCCCAGCGTCCCGCTCCCGCCGGATTCCGGCCAAGAAGACGACGGCAAGGACGATAAAGAAAGCCACGCAAAGGAAGGCGACCAACCCACCGTGTCAATAACAGACTCATCAGTCACTGCGTACGCCTCGCGGGGCATCGACCCGGCTTTGGCATCAACGATTGAAGGTTACGAACTCCTCGAGCGTCTGCCGGCCGGTGGCCAGGCGGTCGTATATAAGGCCTACCAGAAAGCCACCAAGCGCATCGTCGCGGTGAAGGTGCTGCTGCAGGAACTGCATGCTTCCGAGCGTGCACAATTCCGCTTTGAGCGGGAGGTGGACCTCGCCGCCGGCCTGCGCCACCCAAACATCGTAACGATCTATGACAGCGGTATTGCGCACGGGCAATACTATTACGCCATGGAGTATATCGAGGGCGAGCCGCTGGATAAATATGTAAAGGCCCAAGAACTGTCGGCTCGCGAGATTATGGAACTGTTCAATAAAATCTGCTCGGCGGTAGCCTACGCCCACCAGCGAGGTGTGATGCACCGTGACCTTAAGCCCAGCAATATCCTGGTCGATGGCGATGGTGAGCCGCACATTCTGGATTTCGGCCTGGCTAAACTGACCGATACTTCCGAACAGGTTTCCGCCGAAGCGGTCCTGACCTCGATACCCGGCAAGATCATCGGCACGTTAGCCTTCATGTCGCCGGAACAGGCCTCCGGCCAGCCGGGTGCGGTCGATGTGCGAACGGACGTGTATTCGGTCGGTGTGATTCTCTACAAGGTCTTCACAGACAGCTTTCCTTACGAGATCACCGGCTCCACACTGACTATATTGCAAAATATCCAGGCCACAGAACCTGACCGCCCATCGGTTGTCGCAAAGAATCTTAACGCCGAGGTCGAGGCCATCGTCCTAAAGGCCCTTGCCAAAGAGCCGCGGCTGCGGTATCAATCCGCCGCCGAGCTACAGGCCGATATTTCCAACTGGCTCGAGGGCCTTCCAATCTCCGCCAAGGCCGATAGCTCCATCTACGTCCTGCGCAAGCTCCTGGCCCGCCACCGCTACGCAACCGCCGTCGTAGGCTTGGTCCTCTTAATTATCCTCGGCTTTTCATTCTTTAGTTTCGACCTGTACATCGTAGCGAAAAAGGCACTGAAGAAATCAGATGCCACATCGGAGCGATTGGCTGAAGAATCTGCAAATTACCATAGAGTTGCTCAGAACGCGTACCTAACCTTTTTTCTGCAGGCGTGGTATGAACGTGATGCCTACTGGGCCAGGGAATGCGCTGATTATATAATGGGAGATAAGGACTCCATAGGGGCCAAAGTAGTCCGTTTTCTGCTTGATAGCAAGCCGCTGGCTGAAAAGGAATACCAGTTTCGCCAAGACCTGGCAAAAATCCTCTACTTGGCCGAATTTGTTATCGGTGAGCATCATCTTAAAAACGGAAACCATAAAGAGGCCCTTGAAGCATATCAAAAGAGCAAGGAAGCTATTATTGAATTCGCCCGGTGCGGACAAGGTACGGCAAACAAGTGGGTCGCTAGAAAGGTCAAAGCTAGGCTCAAAGAATTAACTCCTGTGGATAAACCAGTGACAACTGAAACAGCTACCGAGGGGGGAGGCTGAGAGAAATGGCAAGCGGTATTCCCGGTAGAACTAAGAGTACTGATTCATCCCCGGCTTTTACGCTGATAGAGCTGCTTGTCGTGATAGCGATAATCGCTGTGCTTTTGGCTATTCTTTCTCCGGCCCTTCGCAAGATAAAGGCCGTGGCAAAACGCCTGCATTGCCAAACGAACCTTAAGCAAATAACTATTGCCTGGCACCTGTACCTGGATGACAACGATGATTGTTTTTATCAAGAAAGGGAGGCCAATCATGCTTACGGTGGCTGGGGGGGTGTAGGCGGGTATGATGACCCTTGTGACTATCCCCGTTTACTGAATCCATATCTCCAGTTGCCCTTGGTGATAAACGAAGATGGCAACGCCAGGGTTTTTCGATGCCCTTCTGACAAAGGGGGCAAGTTTTACGCTGAGAAAGCTTATATTTACTTTGGAAACAGTTACCAGACCAACCTCCTGTTGATCGGGCCAGGTGAGCTTGAAACAGATCCAGGGATCACTCCGGAGCCGTGGAGGGAACTCCATGAGGAGATAAACAAATACACAGTGAACATTAAAATGGCACATATTGCTGAGCCTGCTCGCGTACTCCTGGTTGGTGATAACAACTGGGTCAGTCAATGGTTCTACGAGGATCCTTACGACAAGTACACCTGGCACGACAAGGAATATTATTACAACATGGCTTTTTTGGACGGCCGGGTCGAGTTTATTCATATCTTCAAGGGCCTGTATGTTGCCGACGAATACCGCATAGTGCCCGTTCGGGAGTTGTACGGAGTGGCGCGGCGGCTTCAGGAGGAAGTCGAACCGTAAGAATAAACACGTAAAAAAACTTTTATATCCTTGATTTTAATTATGATGTTTGGTAAATTAGCCCCCACCTATACTGGAATTAATTTAAGATTGTCCGGAAAAATGGAGAAAATTCAATGAAAAAGAGGAAAAAATTAAAAATTGCTTTCCTGTTCGCCTTTCTCATAACCGTGGTGCTCACTGAGCCGTGTTTCGCACCAAACCTCTGGTGCAGCTGCATTTACTGCAAAGATATGACGGGTGACTTTGGCGTAACAATAATTGATTTCATTACAGTCATAGGCGAGTTCGGAGAAACTGGTGAAGACCGGGACCCGCGAGCAACTATTTGCTGCCCAGACGGACTGGACGGGATCTTTAGCGATAACGGACAATTCGATTCGGATGATGTGTCAGGTTGGGATTGGACTCTGAGATCAGAGAGACGCAAGAACCTGTGTAATACGGACGTACCGCTAACTGATGACCCGGATAAGTCGGGGGGCATGGCTAAATCCAGCGTCATCTTACCCGGGCCTATTGAGTTTGACGGGGCTCTTCTGGTAGCCGGAAAAATCTACGATCCCTGCGAGGAATCCAGTCTTGACAGATTCCTGAACGACGGGCTATACGGACTTGATCGGAATGGGCAATATTCGGAGCGCTTTGATCCAGTGTACGAACTGACGAACGGGAAACTAGTCCGGGACTCTGCTGACGTACTGTATCAAACCAACTGGGATAACGGCTTGGTTCGTTTCTCAGATGGCGCCACTGTCATACCGTCAGGAAGTCTTTCAGTTGATAATGAGCCGCGCTACAACGGGGATGGACAGGTTCACATCGGACTACACCAGGATGGGTCTGAAGATTGGTGGGGACGTCCTATTATGGATGCTGCCTTTGACTCTGAGGGGTACGTCTACGTTGTCCCCGTAGTAGTTGAGCCTGAAGACCCGAACGCAGAACCATACAAAGCTGCTGCAAAAATTGAACTTGATCCAAATGAGACGCCGCCTTACACACTTGTCAAGCTGTATGACGACACTGATGCCGCAGACCCTAATGTTAGCGCGAATCTAAAGGGACTCAAGGAAATCGAGATAGACAGCGACAACAATCTCTATATCTTCAATACATACTACGGGAACAACATTCTTTGGATATACAATGCAAACACAGGAGAGATGGTGAATCGTTTCGAGTTTGCAAACGATCCAAATCTAGGCAATTATGTTCCCGGCCCTACAGGCATGTACGTGTCAAATACCACTCGGACGGTCTATCTGGCCCCCACACTTAATGGTGCAGAGGCGACCTCGACACTGCTTTACGGTTTTTCCACTGAAGGGGATCTTGCCCTCGAGCGGTCTATCACAATCAATGGTATGGGCCATGCAACCGGCATCACAGAAGATCCCACTACAGGTACACTCTGGGTCGTAGGCTTTAGAATGCAGGACATCCCGGAATACCCTACTGCGAATGATCCACCATTCTGGGAACCGTACATAGCAGAAATCCAAACCGACAGTAACGAGGTTGAAGCGGTTAGTCTTTCTGATCCTAATTCCGGGCCGGGGAATGATTTGGCCCTTCCACTTTCTATCATATGGACAGGGCCAACGCACAAGTGCGGTTATGCCGACCTGGATGAGAGTGGTGACGTCGGGTTAAGCGATCTTTGTGAAGTCGCTCTACGTTGGCTGGATCCAAACTGCGCGACCTCAGACGATTGCGACGGCGCGGACATCGACCTTAACGGCCTCGTTAACTACGAAGACTGGTCGCTTTTTTTTGACTGTTGGTTATGGCCGGCTTCGGGCGACGGGCAAGACCCCAACCAGCCTGAGCCTGCAGATCCGAATGTTACATTTAGTATTGTCGATGCGAATGGCCTCAGCGAAATTACAATAGATGTCAACGATTCCATAACGTTGTACGTGGACATGGAAACAAGGGAAGAGGACGTATATGTTTTCCATCTTGAAGTCAATATTTCCGACCCGAACCTCGGCTCGATTGACAACACACCCTACGATCCTAATAATCCTCCAGGTTCCGGGACAGCACGAATTCTGGCGGACCCAAGGACCTCATTCTTCGATTACTGGGGACCAGGTATAAATCAAGAAGAAGGTATTGAATTGATTGGTGCTGCAAGTTTAAGTTCTGACCTATCTGATGGTCATTTGGCCAGCTTTGTCTTTACATGCGAGAGCGAAGGGGATGTTACCTTGGAATTGACAAACTGGGCTTCGTGGACCACAGCGGAACTTAAAACCATCACCATCCACCAAAATTAGCCGGATTAAGCCTCGAATGCACCCGTGCATTCGTAAAAAGGTTAAGGGGTCGAATATGGCAGCGGTAACATTGACAATATCCGGACAAGGCAGGGGCTGGCAGGCCCAGCCCGACGCGGGCGGTACAATCATCGGGCGCAGCGAGCAGTGCGATGTGGTCCTCGAAAGCCCGGACATCTCGCGCGAACACACAAGAATCTTCCGCGACCCGTTCGGCCGATGGATTATCGAGGACCTGGGCAGTAGCAACGGCATATTCATCAACGGTAAACGCATAGAGGCGTGCGCTATACTGCCCGGCGAACCGATAATCGTCGGCCCCTTCACTTTGTCCATACAGCACACTTTCGAAGACGAATTTGAGCCGGCCGAACCTGCCCACACAGTCGCAAACATCACAGTCGATAGTTTCGAGACGGAGATATTCTCCGACAAAACCGCCGGTGCTAAAACGCTATCTGGGCCCAGCGCCGAATGGCTCAACCAAATTACCGACGACCTGTCGGAACTGACCAGTCTGGCTGCGCTCTATCCCGAGCTTTGCAGGCATCTCGCCCGCGAGCCGCGAACGGTTGCGACCGTTCTGAGGCTGCCCCAAAAAGCGGTGCCCCTTCCAAAATCCCCGGATATCCTCGCATGTCATTTCGGCGACATTACCGACGACCTGTTGGCTGAGGATACTGTCGCCCCTTATCCATCCCATCTTGCCTTTCGCGTCTCCCGGCACGTACTTGAATCGGTCCGCTCAACGGACGAGGCCGTAATGGCCAAAAGCATATACTCTTCGGACGCCGAGATAACCTCAACTGTTCTTGACGAGCACAGCCCCAGAACCGTAATATGCGCAGCCCTTGGTGGAACTGCCGGCCCAGCCGATTTGCTGTACCTTGATATTCCAATTGATAAAACAACACCCGATATGCTCGAATTTATCCGGGCACTGTGCCCAAAGATTATTTCAACACGCAAGTCTCTAATCGGCACCGAGGCAAAGGCCCGCCGAAGCGTCCTGGACTATCAGTTATCGCTCGCGGCGCAGATTAGCTCAAGATTTGCCCCGACTCCGCCCCAGAACTTACCCGGCGTCCGGTTGACGTTGTACCATAAGCCCGTCATTTGGGTCGGCGGCGATTACTGCGATGCCTGGTCATTGGCCGACGACCGTTTGGCATTTGCAATCGGCCACGTCTCGGACAACGGTTTATCCGCAGCAATGGAGATGGCCGAACTTCACACCCTCCTGCACAGCTCCATATCTTTTTGCACTGAGCTTTCCGAAATTATGAGCCTCGTTAACCGGCACATGATTGAATTTCTCCCCACAGGAACGTCTGCAAGCTTACTGTTAGGGTTGTTCGACGCCAAGACCGGCAATCTCGCCTGTGCAAGTGCCGGCAAGGTGTGCGCCTTTATTGTCGGGCCTCAATCAACCGGCCGGCCGCTCGAGGTGCTGGATAATCCCCCACTCGGAACAGTTGACGCCTCATTCCAGTCAGGCGCCGAGACCATCGAACAGGGAGCCTGGCTGTTGGCCTTTACCGACGGCCTTACAAAGACCACCTCATCTGACGGCCGCGAGTTCTGCATAGAGCGCGTTGTGAACATTTTAAGAACCGCCGACAACCGTTCTGCCGGCCACATAATAAATTCACTTACCCAGGCCGTGGACGTCTTTCGCCATCCTTGTCCTCAACAGGCTGATATCACAGTTCTCGGTATGTGTCATCGTAGTATCACTAATTCTTAGCACAATTGACGCCCCTTTAATAGGCAAAAAGTCTCATAATGCCCTATAAAATCTGAGATTAGGCTATTTCTTGCTTGACGTATTGCTACCATCTCGGTACATTGTAGGGTCATGCTATAATTAACGGAGGATTACAGGGGGCCGAAACGATACGTGAAAAGACGAATCTGGATAGGCTGATGAAGCTAACATCAGCGTTTTTCCCGTAAACGGCGTGCAGTTTTTGCGCGATAGATTTATGCCGGGCGGAAAGTAAAAGACATTTAGAAAAGGAGGTCCAGGCTATGCGTCGAAAGCAAGTTGTATATAATACATATCTCAGTGTATTGATGTTATTCTCATTAATCGTTTCGCCGGCACAATCAGCCATCACAGATGGACTGGTTGCATATTGGCCGTTTGACGAGGAATCCGGCGGCGTCACCCTTGACGAAACCGGTCACGGCTTCGACGGAAACCTGGTGGATGGTGCCTATATAAAGACAACCGAGGCAAAGGTATACCCCGGTTGCCTCGAAGTCGATGGTGATTATGACCAGGTCTATGTCTATCAGGATCCAGGCCTGCGTCAAAGTACGGACCTGAGCGTATCAGCCTGGATGAAGGCCGATAGTGGAGGCGATTTCTGCGGTATCATAGAAAACAGCCACGATACCGGCACAACAGAATCCGGTTGGGGCATTGCCTATGATACGACTTGGCGATTTTATGATAGCAGCAACTTCTTCTTTTATCTGAAAACCACCGGCAATAGCGGTTTCGTGGGGATTGGCGAAGATGTTGGAACCGGCAGTTGGCACCACATAGTCGCGACGTGGGATAACAGTAGCAATGAGTTAAGAGTTTACATAGATGGTCTTCCTGACTCGGCTAATCCCATTTCGACATTAGGAACTATAGACTGGGACCCGGTACCTGATGAGCTTAGCATTGGACTTTATCATGACGACGACGAAGATTTTTACTTTGACGGCCTGATCGATGAGGTGGCCATCTGGGATCGTGGACTTGACGCCAGCGAAGTGGAATATCTTTATAACAGCGGTCACGGCAATCCCCTCATGACAAACATCATTTACGTCGATACCTTTGCCGGTGGCTCAGATGATGGTTCAACCTGGACCAACGCCTATAACGACATGCAGGATGCCCTAACTGCCGCCGGACCCGGCGACCAGATATGGGTGGCACAGGGTACATACTACCCGTCGGAACTTACCGATCCATGCGACTCACGCAGCGCAACATTTCAACTCGAAAACGAGGTTGAAATGTATGGAGGATTTCCTTCGAGTGGAGGCAACTGGGCTGATCGCGACCCGGATACGTACATTACCATTCTAAGCGGCGACCTTCTCCATGACGATGGGCCCGGCCAGTGGGAAGACTACGACGAAAACAGCTACCATGTTGTTGTTGCCTTACCCCCCGGCCCAAATACCAGGATGGACGATTCTACTGTATTTGACGGCTTTACCGTAACCGCCGGCTATGCTGATAGCTCCTACCCAGATAATAGTGGAGCCGGAATGTACAACAACTTCGCCAGCCCGATAATTGCAAACTGCAAGTTCAGCGACAATTACGCGGCCAACTTGGGCTATGGCGGCGGGATGTACAATGTGTCCGGCAGTGATCCAAACATAGTAAATTGCATCTTCAGCGGCAACTATGCGAGCACCAGCGGCGGCGGATTGGCCAATGACACCAGCAATCCAAAGGTCATCAATTGCACTTTTGAGCAAAATTCGGCAGTCAACTTTGATGGCGGCGGGATGTTCAACAACGCCGACCCATTGATAGTCGGCTGTGTATTCTTAGACAACGAGGCGAACAGGTGGGGCGGCGGCTTTGCTAACATTGGCGCCAGTGCCAATCCGAAGCTCATCAACTGCAAATTTATAGGCAACCTCGGCGACTACGGCGGTGGCATGACTAATACGCCCAGCAACGGCGCTACACTGGTTAACTGCATGTTCATCGTGAACATCGGCACAACTCAGGGCGGCGGTATCTATAATAATGGAGCCGGCCTGACAATGAAAAATTGCAGCCTGTATCAAAACCAAGCGACAAATAGTTTCGGTGGCGGGCTGTATATGTCGGCCAGCAGCTCTGTGATGGTGGACAATTCGATCTTTTGGGGCAATACAGATAGCAGGGGTAATGTTGAAGCGGCCCAGATTCATAATTCCTTAAGCTCATTATGGATCAGCTACTCGTGCGTGCAATACTGGAGCGGCGGTATGGGCGGCACAGGCAATATAGGCGGCAATCCACAGTTCGAAGACCCCGATGGAAGTGATAATGTACTTGGCACAAATGACGACCACCTGAGACTGGGTAGCGGCTCAGCTTGTGTCGATGCAGCCAGTAATAGCGCCGTTCCCGCTGACACTGCCGACCTCGATAACGATGAAAACACGACCGAACCGACTCCAGTCGATATTGATATGGCTCTGCGATTCATTGATGACCCTTACACTTCAGATACCGGCGCAGGTACCCCTCCCATCGTTGACATGGGAGCATACGAACATAAGACCGTCTGCTTTGTGGATTCAACCGCATCCGGCCTGAACGACGGCTCAAGCTGGTCCAATGCCTTTAATTACCTCATGGATGCCCTGGCACTTGCAGCCAGTGGTACCGAGATTTGGGTGGCTGAGGGCACATACAAGCCTGATGAATTCGGTACCGACCGAACGGCCAGTTTCTTTCTCTGGCCGGGCAGGGAACTCTATGGCGGTTTCCCCCCTGGCGGCGGCAGTTGGGCCAGTCGCCACCCTGTAAACAACGTGACGATTCTCAGCGGCGACCTCAATGATGACGATGGGCCCGGCCCGTGGGAAGATTACGGCGAGAACAGCTACCATGTCCTTGATGGTACCGATGCCGATGCCACGGCAATCATTGATGGTTTCACTATAAGTGGTGGTTATGCAGATGGTGCCGGGCTGGACAATCTCGGCGCAGGTCTGCTCTGTGTGGAAGGTTTCGGCCCAACAGTAAACAACTGTTTCTTCACACTTAACTATGCAGACCACGATGGCGGTGCTATAGCCAATAGTCCCGGTGAGATTACTAACTGCACTATCACCAACAACGCGGCCGGCCTGGACGGTGGTGGATTGAAACATTGTTCAGGAACTGTCACAAGCTGCATTATCAGCGGTAATACGGCAGGTGATAATGGTGGCGGCCTGTATAAGTGCAGTGCCGCATTCACCGGCTGCACTATTAGCAATAACTCTTCAGGTGAATCCGGTGGAGGTATGTACAACAGCGAGGTTAGCCCTCCAACTGTAACCAACTGCACATTTTACGGAAACTCAGCAACGGTTACCGGTGGTGGTATGCATAACGAAGGCAGCAGCCTGACCATAACAGATTGTTCCTTTGAATATAATGACGCCGAAGACGGCGGCGGGATGTTCAACATAGATAGTAGTCCGGACATGACCGGTTGCGAATTCATAGCCAACTATAATTCAGGTCCGGGCGGCGGCGGTGGGATGTGCACCTGGGATAATAGTAATCCAATAGTAACAAATTGCACATTCAAAAATAACTCCGGCTATGCAGACGGTGGTGCAATCCACAATGGTAACAGCAGTCCAACATTTACTAATTGTACGTTCATCGCCAACTCAGTAGATGCTGATTTTGTCTATGGCGGTGGCGCGATATTCAACGGGTTTGGCGGTACCCCGACTTTGAACAGTTGCCAGTTCGTTGCCAACACCTCTGCCGGCTACGGTGGCGCCGTTTGCAACGCCGCAGGAAGTACGGCAACGATAACCGGCTGCACATTTATGCTTAACACGGCTGATGAGGCCGGCGGAGCGATATACGGCCATTATAGCAAATATCTCATCGCTAATTCTGAAGACGAATTTTCCGATACTCAGGGACAGGACAACTGGTACTACGGCTATTATGTCTGGCCTTTTACCAGTGCAACATTTCAGCAATTGGATACATTTGAAGATCCTTTTTGGAAAGACCTGGACCTCGATCCTGATTACCCACTGAAGTGGGATACGGGGGGCATACCGGGCTTTGATGAATGGGTTGTCGGGCGATGGGTGAGCGAGGTTGCCGGTACCGTTAGCATTTACGGAAATATTGCAATCAGCAATGACCCCTGTGGAATGTGTGGTGATGGAACGACGGGACGTATCATCGTTGATGGGGTTGAAAAATGGAATCAGTATGTTCCTTTTAACCATGCCGAATGGATCCCCTATTCGATAAACGTTAATGTCGGGATCGGCTCCACCGTCGATTTTGCAATAGACCCCTACGGCTCAACAAACTGGTGCGACCAGACGATGTTCGTAGCCGAAATTGAAGAGGTACCGCCGTCCGAATATCCGACGGTCAGCCATAGTATCCTGTGGGACAATATGAGCATGAATGGTCCGCAGGTTGCCCTTGATAATAGCGTCATGCGCCTCACCTACTGCAACGTGCAGGGCGGCGAATCGGCTATACACAACAATGACAGTGTGATCGACTGGGAGACTAATAATATTGATGAGGACCCAAACCTTACGCCCAATCCACATCTGAAGGCAGGCTCGCCCTGTATCGATGCGGGGGACCCGGCCTTTGTGGTTGACCCCTGTGCACCCTATGACATTGATGGTGAAAACCGCATAATCAATGGCCGTGTGGATATCGGCGCCGATGAGTTTCTTGACACCGATGCCGACGGCCTGCCTGACTTTTGGGAGAGCCTCCACTTTGAATCGGCTACGGGAGCAAGTGCAAGCGGAGACCCGGATAATGATGGGCTGACTAATCTCGAAGAATATGAACTCTTCGGCAGCGACCCAAACGCCGACCCCATCTATGTTGATGTAGATAATCCCGGTGATCCTTGCGAGGATGGCAGCAGTGCGCATCCGTTTGATACGATTCAGGAAGGTCTCGATGCAGCCGATGACGGCGATACCGTCCTTGTGGCTGATGGTACATACACAGGTGCCGGCAACAAGGAGCTTGATTTTGCAGGTAAATCGATTGTTCTGCGTGCCATAAGCGGTGCAGCATCGACCACCATCGACTGCGAGGATTCGGGCCGTGCGTTTGACTTTGACGATGGTGAGACATCAGGAGCTGCAGTAATAGGCTTCACAATGACTAATGGCGATACTGATTATGGCGGAGCAATCCGCTGTGACCATTCACATCCTCAATTCAGAGATTGTATAATCACCGCCAACACCGCCACTGTGCGCGGCGGCGGCGTTTACAGCACTTATTCGGTACCCACCTTCGCAGATTGCACCATCGGCAGTAACGAACCGAACGGCGTCTGGGCCGAGTACGGCGGCGCCAAAATCTTTGGCGATGTTAAGCTGGACGGCAACGACTGGGTGGGCAATAACCTTATGCTCACGGGTGATGGCACTATCAAGCTGTATTCCGGTGCCAAACTCGACCTGGCGGATTCGGAGATCCGCTGCAACGTAGCCGGTATGTACGACATAATAGTTGATGTGGGAGAGACACTGACTGTCAGCGGCAACGCAACAATCGATCTTGCCACCTTAAATCCGACCAAGAGCAATCCCAACTACGGTACTATCGACTGCAAGGGCAAGCTGAAAGTAAAGGGTAAGGCCAAAATCATCCACGCAAACATCTTTGTTACCCAGGCAAGCGTTGAAGACGAAGCAGAACTATCCAGTAACTTTATCAGCGTAAATTCCTGGGCTCCGTACGGCCAGTTCTTCATTGACCAAACGGCCAAGGTCTATAACAACGAGATCCACACCGATGGCGACCGCATAATGAACCTGAAACCAGCCGGTTTTGCAGGCCTGATCGCCAACAACGAGCTTTATATAACCATTACAGAAGGCGCCGGCGATTCTCGTGGCGGATTGTTGGAATGCAGGGGCGCCGATGGCTGGGCAAACAGTACGTGCTATGACCCCAACATATTCTTCTGCCAGGTCCAGCCCGGGGGTATTCCACCCTTCGACCCGAACACGTGGACCCTCGAGGAGTTGGTGTTTATTCCTGACGCCAAGGCGAACCTGACCAACCTGTCTGATTTCCAGAAACCCTATGACTCCGGCGGTGCCGATGAGGTTCTGTATGTTAAACATCTCGTCCTTGGCGCCGGAGCCGTTCTTAACACCGCGTACAATCGAATCTACTATGATACATCCAGCATAGCTCCCACGGCGGTCATAGTAAACGAACCGTTGTTAGGCTTCTCACTTATCAACATAGCTTTTGATGACGAGATCGAGTTTCTGGTTCGTGTTGCGCACAATACCTATATTCATCCCACCGATCCGAACCTCGACCTGATATACGTCGAGCGGATCGAGGGGCTAAGACCGGACCCAGCCGGGATGATGCGAATGAAAAATATCGGCGACGCCGATGCGCGGGCAAAAGGTCTTTTCTCCAAGGCCGAAGAAGATCAGGTCCTGATTCGGTTCGAGTATTTGTTCGAAACGACCGATCCCGATGTCGAATTGGTTATCTACCTGTCGGATGAGCCTGAGCTTTTATCCGGCAACAACCCTGCCCGGGCAAGCTGCTACCGCCAGGTGGACCGTTTGCCTGTTCCACTTGTCGGCCAACCGGGCTCAGATGGCAGCGACCGTTTCGGTGTTTATCAAAAGTATGTCTCCCCCGGCAATCTGGACTTTGTCAGGGGTACACGGATTGAGCTTGAACTAATCGGGCCTGATGGTGCTTCGGTCCTGATTAACAACTGGGACCCGCAGGTCCACTGCAGCGGGATTTACTGCAAAGATGTAACCGGAGACAAAGGCGTTACCGTTGTAGACTTCCTTACCGTCATAGGTGAGTACGGCGAAAGCGCAGGCCTGCAACCCGATGGCAGCAGCAGCGTTTGCCTGGATGGTATCTTCAGCAATGACGGCTACGTTGATGCCGATGACATTTCGGGCTGGGACTGGACGCTCAACTCCGAAGATCGCAAGAACCTGTGCAATACGCACATCCCCCTTACCGATGACCCCCCAAATAAATCCGCCTGCGGGTCGTGCCCGACAGCCAAGAGTGTTGCCAGGCCGCCCTTGCCTTCGACCGGCCCCATTGACTTCGAAGGTTTTGAGGGGGCGTTCCTTGTGGCCGGCAAGATGTATGAGCCTTCGGAAGGAAGCAGTTTACTCAGGTACCTCAGTGACAAATTATACGGCTTTGATGAAAACGCCCGGTTCGTGGACCGTTTCGAGCCTGTGTACGAAAGGACAAACGGCAGATTGGTGCAGGACCATGACGGCGTGCTCTACCAACTTAACCTTGAAGAAGGATTGGTAAGGCTTTCCGATGCTCAGCTAATTATTCCGGCCGGTCAGGATTCTATAATTGAGCCACGCTATGATGTGATGGCAGATGTTTATGTCGGTCTTCAGGGCGTGCCGGGCAACTGGTCGGGCCGGCCGATTGTAGACGTCGCCTTCGATTCCGATGGTTTCGTCTATGTCGTTCCCGTCGTGGTTGACATCGGTACAGACCCCAATCTTGCATACACAGCCGCGGCAAAGCTCCAGTTGTCCGGAGGCATTCCGCCTTACGATGTTGTTCAACTTTACGACGACCCCGACGCCGATAGTGAGAATGATAACAGAGAGCTGAACTGGCTGCGTGAAATCGAGGTTGACAGCGACGGCCATGTGTATGTTGCCAATGCGCACGGTATCAATGAGAGCGACGTCCTGTGGGTTTACGATTCAGATACGGGCACAATGCAGACGCGTGTGGGATTGAGCGACCCCAATGCCGCCGTCTATACACCCGCTCCGATGGGTATGCACGTATCAGACACAACGGGTTCACTGTATCTGGCCTCATCCCAGACCGGTCCCGCCGCCGGCTCAGCCTCGCTTTACATTATGTCGTGCGATGACGTTATCCAATCCGCTCCGGACGAGATCAGTGTGCAGACCGTCGAAATAAATGGTATGGGTCATATAACCGGTGTTACCGTTGATCCCGCCACAGGCACAGCCTGGATACTCGGCTTTAAAATGGAAGATATTCCGTACAAGCCAACAGCTACTGATGAGGCGTTTTATAAGCCGTATGTTACACAGCTTACTTATGGAAGCAGCACAACTCCTCCGGCAGTATGTTTATACGACCCTAATTCCGGCCCGGAGAGCAACTTGGCCCTGCCGTCGTCAATTGTATGGACCGGAGTCATTAAGTGCGGTGGCGTGGACCTGGACGGAAGCGGCATAGTGAACCTGGCTGACTTTGCCTTCTTTACGACTCACTGGCTCGAGACAGGCTGCGCATTCCCCGTCTGGTGCGAGGGCACCGACCTCGATCCTGTTTTCACTGACAGGGGACAGGTTAACCTGAACGACATAGCTATTTTTGCACGCTATTGGCTTGAAATAGATTGTAACTGATGTCCTAAAACGGATTAACTAATTCTTCCGTAATGCGTGTTTGTCCTGAAACACAATGGCTATGGCATCGTCCTTGGAAAGCCTATTAGCAAAAATCTTGAGCGATTTATCATTACAATTATGCCTACAACCGGCCTACAACCTTTTAACAGGTTATCTGTTAATTTTGTTGAGATGGACATTTTGTAAGTTATTTTAATACTACAGCGCAATGTAATATCGAAAACCCTGTTTTTGAACTAAAATCCGAAGCACAAAATCCGAAATCCGAAACAATATCAAATGTCCAAAATACGAATTTACAA
>Ga0114922_10002443_pt1 | contig 17431 bp, 17 predicted proteins | sample AartaG_FD_100975 | JGI IMG/M metagenome (GOLD analysis project Ga0114922, IMG submission 100975) | Deep subsurface microbial communities from Aarhus Bay to uncover new lineages of life (NeLLi) - Aarhus_00045 metaG | ecosystem: Environmental > Aquatic > Marine > Oceanic > Sediment | place...
CCCGGATTATATATTTTGGTTGGGGATGGGGCGGTGGAGATGAAAGAAGGGCAGACACAGATTTACACTGATTTACACAGAAGAAGGAATTTAGTACAAAAATAAATCTGCGTCCTAAATAGGGAGCAGTATTACAAAATATGCCCAAATTGTTGCGGATGCAAAATGGTGCTGTAAATAAATAAGATGCCAAGAGAGAATTATCGGAGAATAATGAAAGGATATGAACTCCACGAACCAACTACGATAGGAGAACATCTATTTTATATAATCTGGTGTTTTCTTTGTGGATTAAAAATTATGGGCAAGGGTATTTGGAGACAAATTTCGGAAAAATTGAAGGGTAAAAATAAATGACAGAAAAAGAGAGGGAGAAGAATGAAACTAATTGCCGGAATACCGGCTTATAATAGACAATATCCTGTTTGCGGCGTGATACACGCTGCCGAAGTGTATGTGGATGAGATTATCGTCGTGGATGACGGAAGCACAGATGATACGTCAAAGCTTGCGAAACGAGCTGGTGCAATCGTACTAAGACATGAAACGAATAAAGGTAAGACCACAGCGGTTCAAACGATAATAAATGAAGCGATAAAGCGAGATGCGGACGTGCTGGTTTTATTAGATTCGGATGGACAACACGACCCTGATGAGATTCCAGTGCTTATAAAACCGATTTTAGAGGATGGATATGATTTAGTGACAGGGTCAAGAAAGTTAAAAGAATCAAAAAGGAAGGGAAAAAGACATTTCATTCGACCTTTGGGTCAGTTTGTGCTGAAGATTGGTTTAGGCACGATAACCAGGAAGGGATATACTGACCCGGAATGTGGATTCAGGGCGCTTTCGAGACGTACAATGGAAGTAATGAAATTTAAAGGTAAAGGTTTTTCAGTGGAGGCGGAGATGATACATTTAGCGGAGACTCATGGCTTAAAGACGATGGAAGTGCCAATAACAGAGATTTATGTTGAGGATGGCTCGACACTGAATCCATGGAGGCATGGATTTGGTAATTTAGGAACAATCATCGCATGGATTTCAGAGAAGAGACCTTTGTTCTTTTTCGGAGTTGCAGGAGCTACATTCACGATTATCGGGTTGATATTGGGTGCAAACGTGTTGTATGTGGCTAATGCAGGAGGGGGGGTTGCAATTGGGTCTGCGCTTGTGTCAGTGTTGTTTATCGTTATCGGTGTGTTCAGTGTACTTACAGGGTTGATATTGAATGCACTTACGAGGGTGATATTGAATGCGGTTGTAAAAGGAAAGGAAAAGGAATGAGTTAGCTTTAAATAAATTCGTAGGTAAAGAATAAAAATATGACGAAAGAAATGGATCAGAATTCAAGCATAAGCAAATCAGTTAGAAGATATGTTTTGAATATATTTGAGTTTATCTACAATACGCTGATAGGAATCCTCTTTGTGTTGTATTACTTCCTCTTTATCGGGCCCGGGCCGTTGCTATTCGTTATAAGAATGAGTCAATATAACTACACTTCACGATGGGATATTGTGCGATAATTGCAAAAAGAGTTCAGGGGAATGGTCTTTGGAACATGCAAATACAAAGAGGTGTGCGAGTCGTACAAGAAAGGGGATGAGCTTTGTGATAAGAAAGCGGGATATGGTTGTGATCGTTGTTCAACGTTTGAAATGGAAAGGGGACAGCGTCCTATTGTGTAAAGAGAGATGCAAAGAATTGCTATAGTTTTAGGCACAAAACCGGAAATTATTAAGACGTCGCCTGTTATTAGAGCGTGTGAAAAACAAGGGTTAGATTATTTCATTCTCCACACTGGTCAGCATTATTCGTACAACATGGACCGCGTCTTCTTTGAGCAGTTCGGACTACCGGAAGCGAAGTATAACTTGGATGTTGGCTCGGGCTCACATGGGGTGCAGACAAAGAGGATGCTGGATGATAATAAGTGAACTTAACAATCATACTGCTATATCTTCTATCTTTTTTACTCATTTGGCAGTTCGTTGGCTATCCTTCGTTAATGGCGATTGTATCATTAAAAGCAAAATTGGAGGGAGCTAATTGAGAAAAGAATGAAAGACAGAGTGTATCAAGGAAGAAAAATTGCAATATTCGCGGGATATTACCATCCTACCATAGGGGGATACATAAAAAATATACATGAGTTGGCAAGAAGATTGTGTAAAAAGGGTTACTCTGTGGATGTTATAACCTGCAACACAGAGAACGCAGCTCTTCATGAGCTAATCGATGGTGTAAGTGTGTACAGAATACCTTCTTGGGATATACTGGGGGGGAACTATCCAATCCCAAAGCTCTCTTTTACTTCTCTGAAGATGATCTTAGCGATATCTAGGAAGGATTACGATGTGATAAATACCCAAACAAGATTTTTCTTTATCTGTTTTATTGGGTGGACAATATCTAAACTTAAAGGGATACCGCTAATTCATTTAGAGCGGGGCACCAGACATAGCGTTTTGGAAAGTGAAATCACAACTTTCATAGGCAGGCTTTATGATCACACTATAGGCACGTTAATAGTTAAGACCTCCAGTTCAAACTTAGGTGTATCAAAACCCGCCGTTGAGTTTATGAAGCATTTAGGTGCGAAGGATGGCAAGGTTATGTATAACGGGATAGATGTAAGCATGTTTGAAAATAACGAGCCCGTTATAAAAGGCTTAGATATTGATAACTATAACTCCAGTGTAACTGTGACATTTATAGGTAGGCTGATTTATGCTAAAGGGATGCAGGATTTGATAACTATTTTTCCGGAACTAAAAGGAAGGGTAAGGCTTCTAATAGTCGGAGAGGGCTCGTATAGAAAAGAGTTGGAAAAACTAACAAAGAAAGTTGATAAGAGGGATATAATCTTTTTAGGCAGTAAAAAAGTTGAAGAAATCCCAAGCATATTGAATATTACAGACATCGTTGTTAATCCCTCTTATTCTGAAGGTTTGCCAACCAGTGTTATGGAGGCATGCGCTGCAGGCAGAGCAGTAGTTGCCACAAATGTAGGAGGAACAAATGAAATAATTCAAGACGGAGAAACGGGATTCTTAATTACTCCGGAAAATCTTGAAGAATTAAAGAAAAGGATTGATATTTTGATAGAAAACCCGGGTCTTCGAAAAGAATTAGGAAGTAAGGCAAAAGAATACGTTAAGAAAAAATTCTCATGGGATGAAATTGTTGAGAAATGGGTCAAAGAGATTGGAATGGTGATTAAGTAAATGGAATTGCAAGACGATTTATTTGTGTAGGAAAGATGATTGTACAAATCAAAAAGATAAATTAAGAAGATATTAAAGAAACTATCATGACTACAATAATACAAGCGTTGAGTTTTAAATCCGAGAAAGATTTGGTCCTAATAAATGTTCTCTCAGCATTGCTCATTCTTGTAATAATTCTTTTTCCAAATTCATCGGTGCGCATCATACTTGGTCTGCCTTTTGTTTTGTTTTTTACTGGCTATGTATCAATTTCTGCTTTATTTCCAATAAAAGAAGAATTAGATATTATTGAGAGATTAGCTTTTGGTATAGGGCTTAGTATAGCTATTACGTCATTGATAGGACTTATATTAAATTATACTCTTTTTGGAATAAGGGTTTATTCAGTTGCATTCAGTCTGTTCTCGTTTATACTCTTAGTTTCGATAGTGGCAATATATAGAAGAAGAACTATTTCTCCAAGAGATGTGTTTACTTCGTTAGCACCGGACAGAAATGTGAGAAGAGTTGATGTTGTTCAAGTAGAGAATAATAATAAAGAAGTAGTATATGAAGTTAAAAGTGAAACAAGATTTATAGGTAATATTTTTCATAAGATAAAACTTGAATACATCGCACTTTCAATTTTTATTGTCGTATCTTTATTTATTTATCACCAAAAATATTTCAGCTACATTTTCATAGTGATTGCCGCTGTTATTGGAGTTTTGTTATTCATTATACTAAATAGATATTTCACAAAAGAGCAAGAACCGATTTTGTCTTTTGAATTGCCTGATGATAAATCACACACTCTTCGACTCATGACATCAATTTTGTTCTTCGTATTTTATGGATTGAGTTTTCTAACGCTTTTACAGGGATTTTATACCAAGACGGTATGGTATTATGTTTTTATCTCATTATGCGCTGGTGTTATTGCAACAGAGATTTTATTTGTTAAGACAAAGACCCAGGGCACGCTAAATCTTATAAAATCATTTTTATTAGTGTTAAACATCACGTTAAGCAATCAGATACTATTTCCTTATGGGATCAGTCTACCAGATTTGGGTTACCATCTACGTATGCTATTTTCGATTGTAAATGATGGACATGTGCCTCAAATAGGCGGATATGAATACTTTCCATGCCATCATATTTTAGCGGCAGCGAATGTTTTGATTTGCGGTTCAGATCCAAAGGTGACCTATTTATATCTTGGAGGATTTACCATCTGTTTAGGAATGCTGTTTGTTTTTCTTATCGGGAAAAAGTTTGGGAATTTACAATTTGGGCTATTTGCTGCATTGATCTATGCATTTCTTGATTATCTAATTATGTATGGATCGCATCCCGTACATCAGGCTTATAATTATTCTTTATCAATCATGCTATTTGCAGTTATACTATACGTATATAAGAAGAGAGACCCAAGATTTTCCGCTTTTTATCCAATATTGGTTACTACAATGGTATTTACACATCACTATTCTGCAATGATTATTTTAATTGTGTTATCCTCGTTGCTCATTGTTGAGATTTTTCAGCGAATTAAAGAAAGCGATTACAAATTCAAATTCCCCGGGCTGGTTCAAATATACGTGGTAATTCTCTTTGCACAGTGGATGTATTACTCAAATATGATGGGAAGGTTCACAGGAATCATTGAAGCATACAGCGATGCATTTGCAAAAGGTGCCGAGAGTCTTACTGCGCCAACCGCTTATGATCAACTTCAAATTGGAACACTGTTTTTAAATACGGTAGGCTCAAGTATTTTGATTGTATTGTCAGTGATAGGATTTTTATATTTCTTTAAGAAACGCTATTTTTTCAATAGGGTCATCATGATGGTAACGGTAATTTTAGCCCTTTTACTTGGGTTTGGTGCTGTTCTCAAAGAGCCATGGTTATTAGCAGATCGGCTGTATCCATTTTTACAACTATTCGGACTTGTTTTTCTTGCAGGTGCAGGAATTATGTGGATACTGGGTGATATTAAAATTAGACAGAACAGATTAAAAGTGATTCCTGTAATAATATTAATAATGTGTTTGTCATTCTTCTCGCTGTCTTCAACGATTGCGGGATTTGAGACGAGCCTATTTGTAGGTGAACATACCGCATACTACAAATTATATGGAACACCACAAGAGTCTTATTTTAATCAATGGAAAGCGTCTAATATTGTAAATAATTCTATGGTTCTTAAAACTCCACCTACAAAAAGAGATAGAAGTATAGATGTTCAAAATATTTCAGAAAATTCATTTATCATTTTAAATAAATTTTATCTTAAAACAGGTTTTGTTAAAGGGATAGGAGGAGGACATTTGGGACGGTATGAGTTCAAAAGGATTAAGGAGGATGAACTTTATGTGCTGGAAAAATATAATCGATACTATGATAATGAGATGGTTGATTTATATTACAAACCATAGGGGATGATTAAGATGAATAGCATGCGAGTATTAGTTTGCACATCAGAATATCCTCCAAATTACTCATCTGGGATAGGGAACGCTGCATATAATGTTGTGGAGCAACTTAAGAAACTGGGGGCTGAGTGCACAGTTTGTTCTCCTAACGGAGACATCAAACTTGGAAGTTCTCGAATGATCGAGAAATTGGGGATTATAGGATTACTACACTATTGGCATCAAATTAGTAAATATTTTAAGCGAAAAAACGATGATTATGATGTGGTATGGCTTCATAATCCTCTGTTTTTGAAAAAGAACCCTTTTCAAAGAAGTTTAGTAACGATACATTCAACATATTTTGGTAAATGGATTCAAGGGTTAAATCCAATGATTTATAACAAAATTGCGTCAAAAATCGAACAACATTGCTTAAATAAAATGAACAAAGCACGATTCACGGCAGTAAGCAGGCGGGATTGTGATGATATAAAAGAAGCAGGCATAAACTGTGAAATAACATATATTCCAAATGGGGTTGATATCGAGCAATTTAAACCTTCGGATGATAAGAAAATGTTAAGGAAAAAATTTGAATTGCCAGACGATGATTCAGTCATTTTAAGTGTGGGTAGGTTAGTCACGCATAAGCAGCCATATAAATTAATCAATGTTTTTTCACTAATTAAAGAAGAGATGGAAGATGTAACTTTGGTGATTGCAGGAAAAGGGGGGTTATTTGAACCGTTGAAAAAATATACTATGAAGAAAGATATAAAAAATATAAAATTTATTGGTTTTGTTCCAGATAATGATTTGCCAGATTTATATGCGTGTTCTGATTATTTCATAATAGCTTCAAAGTACGAAGGAGGAGAGCCCGTTCTAACAGTTGCAGAAGCAATGGCATCTGGTTTGCCTTGTATCGTCTCAGATATTCCAAATTTAAGATTTATTAAAGGGGCTAAATCAGGTATTGTTGTTGATTTTAATAATGTCGAGAGAGCAGCAGAGGAAATAATTAAATATTTAAGTAAAGATAATTCAGACCATTTAGAGAATGCAAGAGAATACACAGTGAATAATTTTGATTGGAAGATGATAGCGGTGATGTATTTGGAAGAACTTGAAAGGATTGTGAGCTAAGTATGAAAAAGCAACAAAATAGTGGTTACAAAGGAACACTTCTAGCACGGGCTAAAAGGGCGTACAAAGAGGAGGGAATATATTCTGTTATTAGTTATCAAATTATAAAGCTCTTTGCCAGGCCAATGCACTATTATTATAAGATATTTAAACCATCGAGAACTTTTACATTTAAAGGGAAAACCTATAATTACTTCTATCATAGATATAATACTACTTGGAGAAATGAACGAGCTGTTGAAGTTCCTATAATTTGGGAGATTGTAACGAGGTCAAAATCCAAGAGAATGCACATTTTGGAGGTGGGTAATGTGCTTTCTCACTATTTTCCTATTCAGCACGATGTTCTAGATCAGTATGAAAAAGCTCACGGTGTAATCAATCAAGATGTAGTCGATTTCCAACCATCTAAGAAGTATGACCTAATCGTTAGCATTTCCACTTTAGAACATGTTGGCTGGGATGAGGAACCGCGTGACTCCGAGAAGATTCTACGTGCTCTTGAAAATTTAGAAACCAACTGTCTGATTGCTGGAGGAAAAATAGTTGTAACTCTTCCATTGGGCTCTAACACAGAAATGGATAGATTACTCAGAGAGGGCAAGATGCGCTTCACGAAACAAGAATATCTAAAACGAGTTTCTGTTGATAATGAATGGATAGAAGTTGATTGGGATGAGGTCAAAGAGGTAAAACGTAATGACCCTTTCCCTGCTGCCAACGGGTTACTAATCGGAATCGTTGAGAGGGAGAATACAGAAAGATGATAGCGGGGAAGTACTTAGAGGAGTTTAAGAAAATAATCAGTACATCGGGAGGATGATAAAAATGAACAATATCGAAAAATTGCGGAGGAAGCGACTGGGATTTTTTGTAAGGAAGGAAATCATAAGATTATTGTGTAATAAAAGGGTTAACACGACTGCAATAGTGTTGCTAAAACACTTGTCAAGTTTTATCCCTGATAAACTCATTACTCGTATGCCAATAGTGGGTAAAGTCTCTGTTGAATTACCGGATGGAAACTATTTGGTCATGGAGACAGGAGGAGAGGACCTCATAACGAGAGCTTTATTTTGGATGGGATTCAAAGGTTATGAATACGAAACAACAAAGCTATTCTATGAACTGGCGAAGAAGTCGAATGTCATTTTTGATATTGGAGCAAATACTGGATATTACACGTTATTGGCAGCTATTGGAAATGGAGAGGGACAAGTTTTTGCCTTTGAACCAATACCTAAAATATATGAATATTTAAAGAGAAACATTGCGTTAAATCCAAAATCAAATGTAATTGCTATTTCTAGTGCGGTTACAAATTTCGATGGTGAAATCACATTATATATTCCAGCAGATGACGGTATAATACCAACCTCAGCATCTACCTTAGAGGGTTTCAGAGAAACAGAAGGGGAAATAAGTGTTCCTGCTATTACTATTGATTCATTTGTTTATAAAAACCAAATAGAAAAAGTAGATTTGATGAAGATAGATACCGAAGCTACCGAGCATATTGTTTTGGAGGGTGCCAAGCATATCCTCAAACGAGATGAACCAATGATTATTTGTGAAGTTTTAAAGGGGAGAACAGAAAGATTCTTAGAAGCATTGTTATCTGATTTAGGATACAAATATTATTGGATAACCGATAAAGGTTTAATTCAAAGGGATACGATAGAAGGCGACGGTACAGGTAAATATGGAACTTACCTTTTCTGTAAAGAAGAAAAAAATGAGCGACATCCAAAAAATATTAATGTTTGTGCCATATTCTATTGATACCATGAATAATGCGCCAAAAATAAGGGCGTATAACTTGTATCATGCATTAGAAAACATAGCAGAAGTAACTTTTATTTCCTCACCTGTATTGAATCGCGGCATACTTACATCTCTCGAGTCTAAAAGCAAAGGTTGGAATTATCTATATTCTACAAGTGGACGAATCTTACCTGAGTTGATTCAATTGATTAAGAAAAATGAAATAGATTATGTTTATATAGAAGCTTTAGCGTCATCTTTAAATAATTTTGATTATATATTTTTAAATGCATTGAAAAAGAGAAATATACCAATATTTCCTTTTATCAGAGATTTATATTGGAAATATCCCGGGACATTAAAGCAAAATAAGCAAACAGATAGGTGGTTTAGATACTGCCAGATGGAATATGAGTGGTATCTCGAAAATGCGACTGCGTTGCTGTTTCCAAGTAAAATTATGGCAGATACAGTTAATTTCCTGGAGAAATATGCTTTGCCTCCTGCTGGAGATTCATCGAGATGTTTAAATCAAGAGATACCAGAGAATAAAAACATAACTTTTGTAGGTGGAATATCACCAAAGGCGGGAGTTGATATTTTAATGGAAGCAATGGAGGTAGTGGTTAAAGAGCATCCTGGTGCACATTGCACTATTGTTGGGCGTGGAGAGACAGAGATTATAAATAGATGGAAAAACAAAAATTATGTAACTTTTATGACAAATAAAACGTACAACGATATTCCTGCTGTTTTGTCAAATTCATATGCAACGGTTCTTCCTTTGTTGATAATTCCCCATAATGATATTACAGTTGCTTTAAAATTATTCGATTACATGTCTTCTGGAAGGCCAATCGTTGCAACAAATTGTCGCGGAATGGCAAATTTTATAAAGGAAGATGACATCGGAATCATTACAGATGATAATCCAGAGAGTCTTGCAGGGGGGATATTAAAATTACTTGACAATCGTGATTTAGCAGTAAGATGTGGTAAAAAGGCACTTTTAGCGATTAAAAATGAGCATTCATGGAAGCATCGAGCAAAAGAACTGATAAAGATTATGGAAAAATATTAGAAAAGATCACAATTTGGAAAGTGTAGCAAGAAAGGTTGCGGAAGTATGTGAAAGTGTAAGTGGGGGATTGGGACGAATATGAGAACAAAGATTTTGTTTATCCGCCTGTCAAAATCATCCTTCATCCAAAAAGAGTTAGAACTCCTAAGAAAGCATTTTGATGTGAGAGTTGTAGATTCCGTTTTAAGCAGGAAAAATTTAAAAGGTACTTTTGGGACTTTGTTTAAGATGGTTGTGGGTACTTTATGGGCAGATGTTACATTTTCATGGTTTGCTGGTTATGATGCTTTTTGGGTTGTTAGATTATCGAAAATATTCAAAAAGAAGTCGATAGTGGTTGTAGGGGGATATGAAGTGGCTAAAGTGCCAGAAATGGGGTACGGCGCAATGCTGAATCCGAGTTTTACTCGAATTGTAAAGTATGTACTTGATAATGCAGATAAAGTACTTGCTGTTTCCGAATTTAATAAAAAAGAGATTTTAAAATACACTAATTCTAAAAATGTTGAACTAGTATACAATGGCGTTGACTCCGATAAACTCAAAGCAAGAGACAAGGTGGAAGATTTAGTGATAACCGTTGGAAATACTACTAAAAACACTTGCAAACTAAAAGGTATCGATACTTTTGTTAAAGCATCTTTGGCATTCCCTGAACTAAAGTTCGTTGTTATTGGAAATTATGATGTGGATATTCATAACCGTTTAAAGCAGATTGCACCAAATGTTGAATTTACTGGAGCACTACCGCATGAAGAAGTTTTATCTTGGTTAAAGAAAGCTAAAATATATTGTCAGCTTTCATACAGGGAATCATTTGGTATGGCGTTAGCTGAGGCAATGTCATGTGGATGCATCCCCGTAGTTACTAATAATGCAGCATTGCCAGAAGTTGTCGGCGATACTGGTTTTTATGTACCCTATGGGGATCCAGAAAAAACTGCAGAAGTGATAAAAGAGGCATTAAACTCTGATAAGGGAAAAGAAGCGAGGGAAAGGATAAGGAATATGTTTTTAATAGAGAAGAGAGAACGAGAACTACTTAAAATTGTATATGGAAAGTGAAAATAGTGTTCTGTTCATTCAAGGAATAAGATGAATTTTTTTATTGTAGTTTTATGGACTTGTTCTCCCCTGCTTGCATCATACCAAGATACCACAGAAAGCCATCTTTTATGCCCTTGAACATGGGAATAATGAGGTTATATCTGCCAGATTTTAAAAGCTGTAATACATATAAAGGTCTATCTATAAAAAAGTATCCAAGCATGAATTTATAAAATCGGATACTCGGGTAATTTTTGCGTAATAAAATAATCCTATTACGAGAGCTATAGTAAACTTGATATGGTTTGAGATGATTCCCTTGGAGGGAAGATTTATGCCAAATTATGGAACTATGTGAAAAATACAATTTATATCCCGCCTTTTTCACTCTCTTACAATAGTCATCTTCTTCACCGTATAAGAAGAGGTCTGGATCTAATAAACCTACTTTATCTGCGACACTTGCTTTAATAAAAAAAGCGCAACCCACAACCCAATTAACTTCTATTATATTATTGAATCGTTCCTCATTTATCTTATTTATACTTTTTCGATTACCAGCTCCCCACAGTCTCTTCGTATCATCATAATAATAAATCTTTGGTCCAACAATCCCAATCCTCTCACCACTCTCCCCAACCTTCACTAACTCCCCCAAAAACTCCTTATCAACAACTGTATCATTATTCAAAAGCAGAATATAATCAGGCTTCAAAGCCGTCAAAGCATGCCTCATTCCTATATTATTTCCTTCAGCAAACCCATAATTCTTCTCATTTTTTATAATTATGAGTTTTCTATCTGAAGCCAAATCAGCATTTTCTTTCTCTTTTCCTCCTCCAGCTTCTGCCTCCTCTCGGGTGTATTCAATGATTTTTATTGGCTTATTCTCTGGACTATATTCAAAAAACTTTGACTCAACTTTTATTTTACCTTTACAGTATTCGTTTATTTTTTGAATGGATTCATTTTTCGAGCCATTATCCACAACAATAACATCATAATTTGGATAGCTGATTTGATATAAAGATTCTAAGCACTCAATTGTATCTTTCCACCCGTTCCAGTTCAGGATTATTATTGATACTTTTGGATAAATCATATTTTCCCCTTTCATATCTTCCTCCTCATCCAAAAACTCCCTGGCCAGACTGACGTTCTGTTATAGGAACTTAATGCCTTCTCCAATTTCTCCCGGTGTCTTAAATGCATATAACTCCCCCCCACATAACTTCAAAAGCACTGTTAAAAGCTAAAAAAGCCTGGAGTAGATATTGCTCTGTATAAAACCGATAATCATTTAACACCCATTCTCTACGATATTCCGCTGGCAAAAATATATCATGCACATAGACGATTACTCCCTTATTAAGTCTTGGCAATATCTTAAGATATTCATATTGGACATCACTTCCAATCTTTAAGACGTGGCTTGAGTCAATAAAAAGGATATCATTCTCTTTTAGCTCACTAAACACAGATAGATCAATATCTTGGATCCTGTTTGATATCAACTTAGAGAGACCGGGAAAGCCCGCCTTTAGAATGTCGTTTGGAAATGGTTCAAAAGCTATCAACTCACATTCATGACCAACATCTTCTCTATTTTTTAGAACTGCTTGAGCTGCCAAATAAGTTGAATTGCCAGACCCAATTTCAAAAATCTTTTTTGGCTTGAAATGGCGAATCATACAATATAAGATTTCGCCATCTACGGGCCCAAATGCGCCATTGTTTACATAATACTGATAGGGGATTAGTGTCTTAAATCTGGGGAAACCTTCATATTCATCTTTGAATTTGGATGAAAATTGGGAAAGAAGATTAATTTGTCCTTCTTCATCGATTTCTAATCCAGCCATATCATCGTGTTTTAACCACAGCTCATCCTTCAAGGTTCTTGTGTCAGGTACAGGTTCATAAAAGTGGTTTGGAGTAACGTGAAACCCCATTCGTTGCCAAATTGGAAAAGATTTTTTGATAAACAGTCTTAAGAAATAATTATATGCCTTACTTATTTTTTCCATATTTCTACACCTTATTTTAATTTGTCCTAGCACACCCTCTTATTTTCTCCTTTGAACCATTATCCACAACAATAACTTCGTAGTTCGGGTAGGAGGGTAATCCGATAAAAAGATTCCAAACACTCTATCGTATCTTTCCAGCCGTTCCAGTTGAGGATTATTATTGAGATTTTTGGATTCATTTTTCCATTCCTCTCATAAGGTAAAACGCTGCTTGATCACCTTGTTTATTCATATTTAGCTCTTTAGCTATCTTCCTAAATTCTTCAATCTGTTCTGCTGTAAATATGCTCTTTTTAGGATTTACTGAATATGAATTTTCTGCCATTAATGGAATATCCCTTTTATATTGCTCACTACCCAAAAACTGAAATTCGGTAGAGTCAAAAACAATATCTTTAATTACTAGACCAGCCTTTTTAGCTAAATAAGGAAAGCTCTTAATTGTATGAATAAAGAAATGACGCGGAGCATCTATTTGCACCCAATTAACACCATAACGATTCCAAATATACTCTGTTTTCACTGGCATTCTGATTAGACAAACACCCTTTTCAGATAAAATTCTAGAGATTTTTAAAAGAGTTTCTAATTGATCTGGAATATGTTCGAATGAGTGATTAGAAATAATCAAATCAAACTTTTGACTATCAGGCAACTTATGAATAGTCTTTTTAAGAATTTTTATGTCTCCTTCTATAACGTCCTCATCTATGTAGGGGTCCACACCGACCAGATTCTTGAAACCTGTTTCATTTAAAGAATAAAATAAATTACCAGCACCACAACCTACATCCAGTATTTTTGATTTATAATTTATTTTTGTCATACTGACCATATCAAAAAATGGATTTGGGTATTTCTTATAAATTGCTTTTCCTATAAGACCCTTTTTAAATAGTACATATACATCCCTCTTTCTTTTTAGAATTTGCTTTAAAAAATTCTTAGATTCCCCTTTTTTGAATGAGTAGTAGTTTGAGGGATAGTATTTTCCCATGTTCTTTGGAGTTTCTGCTATTTGAAGGCAACCGCATTTTGAACATTCAAAATAGGTAAATTCATCTCTAAAGCCGAACATCATTTCCCTTATTTTAAATTCTTTGTTATTTTCAGAATTGTTACAAATCTCACAAATCACTTCCATCAACCTCCTTTTCAGGAAATATACTTTTTAGCAGTCTAATATCATCCTTATCAAGACCTTTTATCAGCAAAATTACCCCAAAGTAAATAATAGTTGCTGTAAACACGAGTATGAGCAGATTCTGATCTCTAAAATATTCAATAAAAATGCCCATTAACAAACTTGCAGCTATAACCTTACTTATAACTTCTACAAGTTGTTTATTGGGAATACTGTATCCTATTTTTAGACTCCAAACAAAAATGAGAGCAAAAACAGCAAAATCTGTTATTAAAGTTGCTACAGCAGCTCCGATATAGCTGTATCTTGGTATCAGTATAATATTTAAAATTACATTTAGTAATGCACAACCTCCAAATACTTCAGTTACTATTATTTGCCGATTGACAGATTCTAACACACGTTCAAAAGCAGTTCTAGCGAAAATGAGCACTATTGCCCAAGCCAAAATTTGGAGAGCAATTACCGAGGGTGTGTACTCAGCGCCAAAGATTAGCAATATTATCTTATCAGCTAATAGTGTTATCCCAACACCTATTGGGAAACCAATTATGAGCATATATTTAAAATGTTTCTCAAACATGAATTTTAAAGAGTTCTTGGAACTCACGTAAAATTGGGACATAAGAGGAAAAACAGCACTATTAAAAGCTACTGGGACGAATAACAAAACGAGAACTAGCCTATATGCCGCATTATACCACCCAACCACCACATCACCTTTCATTAATGAAAGCATCACCGAGTCAATCCATAAATAAATAGTAATAAACGTTCCAGTTAACCCAAACGGCAACGCCTCCTTTATCGTAAGCTTCCAAAAACTCCAATCAAGTTCTATTTTCGGCAAAACAAACTTCCACACACAAATAACAAAGCTATACACTAAAACGACTGCACTAACCAAAAAATAAATAGCAGCAAAACCAACCACACTCAATCCTTGACTTATCGCAAATAACGCACCCGAAAGCATTAAAGCGCTACTCAAAATATGTCCCAAAGATTGATATTCCATCTTCTCGTAAGCTTGAAATATCGAGTAGAACATTCGCGAGAAAGCACCAAAGATAACAGATAAAGCAACTAAATAAACAACCCTAATCGTCTGCTCTGGATACCCCAAAAGATTAATAAAAAGAGCAATCAATCCAAATGTGACAACAACCAGAATTAACTTCATTACCGCAATGTTCCCAAGATACTTCCCAGCAAGAGACTTGTCACGAGCAACTTCCCTCACGGTTAAAGTGCTTAACCCCAAATCAGAGAAGACGCCGAAAATGCCGGTAAAAGCAAGCGCAAAAGATAAAATCCCAAACCCTGTTGCACCTAAATAGCGTGCAGTGTACATGATGAAGAAGAAGCCTATTATGTAGCTTGCAATCTGGGAGATGAGTAATACGCCTGTGTTCTTTGCGATTCTCTGGACGGTGCTCATTTTTTATTCTCCTCAGTCATCCAGCCTTTCTCAATTAGATAATCTCTCAAAGCATCCTTCCAATCTCTCATTCTCAATCCAAGATCGTCAAGTTTTTTATTCTTCAACATAGAAAAGACAGGTCTTCTCGCCAACCGCTCTAACTCACTCGACTTTATAGGAGTTATTCGAATTTTGGCATCCCAGCCTAAGATATTGAAAATCTCTCTCGTAAACTCATACCAGTTACAATAACCTTCGTTAGCTATGTGGTAAACCCCAAACGATGGTTTTATATCTAAAAACTTTTTTAGCATTACCGCAACATCCTTTGTGTACGTGGGACTCATGAACTGGTCATCAACAACTTTTAACTCCTCTCCACTTCTTGCTTTCTGAATCACAGACTCTACAAAGTTCCCTTCCTTTCCTCTTGCACCAACTTTGCCATACAAACTTGATGACCGAATAACATAATATTTCTTTGGTAAAGTTTTCTTTTTTAAAGAAAAGTTTCTTGTGAGTATCTCCCCCGCATATTTACTTAATCCGTAAACATTGATCGGGTTCGGGGGGACATCATCCTCTTCATAAGGTTCTCCTTTAGCGCCATCGAAGACATAATCCGTACTGATATAAACATTGACTGCATTTATCTCATTACAGACGTTTGCAACGTTCAAAGCACCAATTGCATTGACATGAAATGCTTTTTCAACTTCACCCTCCGCATCATCAACTCTAACGTAAGCGGCGGTGTTGATGACCACCTTAGGCCTGAGCTCATTTAAGATCTGCACGCTTTCAGGATTCGAAACATCCAGATCTCGGTGAGTCAGAGGAATTGCTCCCTCTCCAAAGACCTTCACCAAATCGCTTCCCAATTGGCCATTTGCACCTATTATCGCGACTTTCATTTTATATTCCCGATTAGCTCCCTTAACGTAGGCAACTTCTGGTCTTTTTGTGAAAGGATTGGATTATCATTCGGCCATGGAATATTTACATCTGGGTCGTTCCAGATTAATCCTGTTTCATAGTCTGATGCGTAAACATTATCAACTTTATAAATGACTTCAGCAGCATCACTTAATACTAAAAACCCATGAGCAAATCCCTTTGGAATGTAAAGTTGATACCTATTGTATTCTGAAAGGATAACACCCGTGTATTTACCAAAAGTTGGCAAGTTCTTTCTTAAATCAACCGCAACATCGTAAATTTCACCTCTAATGCATCTAACTATTTTAGCTTGAGCATAAGGCTCCTTTTGAAAATGCAAGCCTCTTAAAACGCCATACTTCGATTTTGAATGATTGTCCTGAATGAATTCACCTTTTATCCCCGCTTTTTCATCAAAATCTTCTTTTTTATATGTTTCCAAAAAAAATCCTCGCTCATCTTCGAAGACCTTTGGTTCTATCAAGATAACATCTGGAATTTCCAACATTTTAAACTCGAAGGGCATTCCAATCACCTTTATTACCACTCCAATTTCCAGGGTGTTGGATGCAATATTCTCTCATCAGCTAAAGGCTTCCACCACCATTCGTTCTTTAAATACCACTCAACAGTCTCTTTTAATCCATCACCAAAACTATATTTTTGCTTCCAACCTAATTTTCTAATCTTGGAGGACTCCAAACTATACCTGATGTCATGTCCAGGTCTGTCTTCTATAAATTCTATTAAATCCGGCTTATCCATAATTCTCAAAATCTCTGAAACTACCTCTAAGTTTGTTTTCTCCTCTCCACTTGAGATATTATAAATTCCCCCTATTTCTCCTCTCTCCAAGACAAAATTTATTGCCACACAGTGGTCTTTAACATAAATCCAATTCCTCACGTTCTTCCCAGTCCCGTAAATTGGTATCTCCATATCCATTTGAGCTCTTACTATCGCTTTAGGAATTAATTTTTCTGGGAATTGATATGGCCCATAATTGTTCGTGCATCTCGTGATTACAGCATTTAGCCCGTAAGTTCTGACATAAGCCAGAACAAACATATCTGCAGATGCTTTGCTTGCAGAATAGGGAGAAGAAGGTTTTAACATATCATCCTCCTTAAAAGAGCCTCCCTCTATATCGCCATATACTTCATCTGTACCAATATGGACAAGCCTTGCATCTGGATTGACTTTCCGCATCGCTTCTAATATC
>Ga0114922_10002444_pt1 | contig 17431 bp, 18 predicted proteins | sample AartaG_FD_100975 | JGI IMG/M metagenome (GOLD analysis project Ga0114922, IMG submission 100975) | Deep subsurface microbial communities from Aarhus Bay to uncover new lineages of life (NeLLi) - Aarhus_00045 metaG | ecosystem: Environmental > Aquatic > Marine > Oceanic > Sediment | place...
CAACCGAGAATATTGTTATCGATGCTACATGGCGCAGCACTGCCACCATCGTCTCGATCCGCTTCGTGCGCTCCAGGCTCGGCTCGCGCCCGGTGAGAAAATCCTTGAGCCGATTTAGCAGGGACCTGCTCAGGCCGAGGAGGGCGACTGTGAGAATCAATGCGATGATGATCGTCAGACCTGATCCAAGCACCCAATCTATTACGGTGTTAAAAACTCGCTCCCACATGCATTCTCACCTTTCTGGACTGTCTATCAGACCGCCTTTTTAAATCCGCCCTGCGGTTGTGGCCGGGCGTAAAAGTTGCCCCTGGTTTGTTGGTTCGGAGGATAGCCTCTGGGACTTTCTGAGTCAAAGGGAGATAGTCGGAATTCGGCGGGCCGTCTTCATATGATTGGATTGAATTCGGAATTTTGAAGAAAAAAGAGTCGAATCCGAGTGAAAGACGTCCTTGACATTCTCCTAAGTTCAGGTTATTAAGTGCGTTGCGTTATGAAAATACTACATTGATATTTGGCACTTATATTGCAGAATGTAAAGTGTTTGTCGCCCGGCCCCTCAATACCGGGCGTTCAAACCTACACCCATGAGTTCTCCTCCTGAGGGGGACTAATCGCGGCAAGAGGGTCCTCGTGAAGCGGGGACCCATTTTTTAGCATTTTTTATACCACATGTGTTTTCCGCCTGAGCCATTCTTTGTTAGGATTGCCGAAATCCAATTTGCGGGAGCACCACAGTGAGGAAGCGGCAGCTCGGCTCAACAGGAATTTTTGTTTTCGAGGTCGGCTTCGGCGCCTGGGCGATAGGCGGCAACGCTCACGGCAACAGCTATGGCCCGACCGACGACGCCGTTTCGGTGGAAGCTATCAGAGCTGCCCTCGATCTCGGCTGCACTTTCTTCGATACCGCCGACGTCTACGGCCACGGCCACAGCGAGCACCTGCTCGGCTCCGCGCTCGGAAACAGGCGTCGCGACGTCGTGATCGCCACCAAGGTCGGCGGCGACTTCTACGGCTCAGTGCCGCGCCTCAACTTCGATACCGATTACATCCGCACAGCGCTCGAACGCAGCCTTGCGCGGCTCGGCAGCGGGTACGTCGATCTCTACCAGTTGCACAATCCGCCCGCGGCCTACCTGCGCGACGGCACACTGTTCGAGCTGCTGGAGAAGTTGAAAGAAGAAGGCAAAATCAGAGCGGCGGGCATCTCGATTTTCGAGCCCAAGGAGGGTATCGACGCTATTGCACGCTTCTCACCCGATGCGATCCAGGTGGTTTACAACGTATTCTCCCCCTACGCCGCTGATAACCTGTTTCCGCTCGCTACGGGCAAGGGAGTGGGTATCGTCGCGCGCGAACCATTGGCCAACGGCTTCCTTACCGGCAAGTACGGTGACAAGGCGGAATTCCACGAGGGCGACATCCGCGCTGCCTGGCCGCGTGAGTACGTCGCCGCCCGGGCTGCTGCGGCCGGAGTGCTAGCAGGTCTGGCCCACGAGCACGGCATGACTCCCGCCCAGCTCGCTCTCCGCTACGTCCTCAGCCGGGAGGAGGTGTCAGTAGTCATCCCCGGTATAAAAACTCCAGAGCAGGCTGAAGAGAATTTCTTCGCGAGCGAATTGGGCCCTCTCAACGACGAACTGCTGCGCGGCATCAAGCTGATCCAGAAGCGGCAGTTCGGACTGTGAGAGGTATTAATTTCCAGTTTGTTTCAGGACGTAGATGACCCATGGCGCAATGCGCGTCTCGTTGACCCATTCGAAGGGTTCGCATTCTTTTCCCAATGGTCTGTAGGCTGAGACGGTTTCCAGACCTGCACGCCGGTAGACATCCGGGTAGTCCTCATCCGGCCAGATCACGTCGACCGCCGGTCGCTTGTCTTCGAGGGCGGTGACGATGATTCTCACTTGATCACCGCACTTCGCCCACCGGTTCTCCGGAAAATCCTTGGTGGAAAACGAAGCCCATTCGTGTTTATAGATTTCCGGGGATGAGACCAGGTTGACGATCCTTCCGTCCCCCTTCAACACCCGACTGATTTCGGTGAACGTTTTGACCTTCATTTCCACCGTCGGGATGTTATCGAATGTGAACGCCGCCAGGGTCAGATTGAACTCCTCGTCTCCGAATTGACCGAGGTCGCCATCCGCAACAAGGCGATAATCACCGCGAGGGTCAAGAGCCTGCGCCCTTTGGATCATCTCCCCGGCGATGTCGATCCCGACGGCCTCGAATCCCAGTTTGCGCAGGAAACGCGTGGAACGCCCCGTGCCGCAGCCGACGTCCAGCGCCCTCTGCCCTTTGACATGCATGGCGAAAATATCGGGCAGGTCCCTGTAGGCCAGGAAATAGGTACCGGGGAACTCCAACTTGGCATAGGCGTCGGCATAGGCGGTGTCTTCATATGTATTCCTGAATGCCATACTCATCTCACCTCGTTAATACTGATTTTTGGCATAGGCGTGATCGAGTGCGCGTGACAGGCGCCGCACTCCTTCCACGATTTCCTCCTCATCGAGAGTGGAAATCGAGAGCCGAAAATAGGTGTCTCCGGGATCTGAGAAGAAAAATTGGCGGCCATGAGCGACCTGCACTCCGTGAGCGGCGAACAGGCTTTTCCAGTCGGGAGCCGGAGTCGAAACCGGCTTCAGTTTCAACCAGATCAGGTAGCCGCCGCTCGGATCCGTCCATTCTGCCCACTCCGGAGAGATAAACTCACGCAGAGCGCGAACAGCCGTCTGCATCCGGCGCCGGTAGATGCGATGCATCCTGTTGATATGGCGGTCGTAGTATCCGTTACGGCAGAATTCATCCATGGCCGCCTGCAAGATCGTGTTGGGTGCCAGGTCGCTGAAGCAACGAATGCCGACCAGCCGTTCGATGCATTCCCGCTCGGCAGCTATCCATCCGATGCGCACGCCGGGGAAAAGCACCTTGGAGAACGTACCGCAGTAGATAACTATCCGACGAGAGTCCATCGATTTGATCGGCAGGACTACTTTGCCGAAATACTTCATCTCCTCCTCAAACGCGTCCTCCAAAATGGGGATGCGGTGCCGTTCGCAGATGGAGAGCAGCCGCTCGCGGTGGGCCTGGTCGGTGCTCACGCCGGTGGGATTGTGGAAGGTCGGCATAGTGTAGATCAGCGCCGGCTTCTCCTTGCCTATCATCCTCTCCAGGTACTCCAGATCCATGCCGTCGCTCCGGATGGGTATCTCGATCGGCTGCAGGCCGGACAAGCGAAGCAGTGGCAGCATGTGACTGTAGGTCAGTGATTCGATCGCCACCGCTCTTCCAGGCGAAGCAAGCATGCGGAACACCAGGTCGATGGCCTGCTGCGCACCGCTGGTGATCATGATTTCATCGGCTGTGACGGATATGCTGTGGCACTGCAGGCGGCGGGCGATCGATTCCCGCAGGGGTAAAAAGCCCGCGTGGTCGCCGTAACCGAGAAGCGCGGCGCCGTGCTTTTTGGTAATCCGGGTAAGGCAGGAGCGGAAGTTCTCGAGGGGGAAGAGGCGATGGTCCATATCAAGACTGCGGAAGCTGATGGCGGGCAGGCTTTCGTCCCCTTTAGTTACTGGACTGACGAGGCGGTGCGAATTCAGCGCGCTTTCGCTTGCCTTAGAGGCGGTCGCCTGCCATTCGATCAGGCTTTTTGCGGTGCGGTCGACTGTAGTGACGATCTGCAATCGCTCGCGCACGCGCGCCCGAGCGCCGGGGCGAAGATCGAGAAAATCCAGGGACCACAGTTCCTGATATGCGAGAGCTATGGTGGAGCGGTGGACGCCGAGCGTCTCGGCCAGCCGCCGCGTCGAGGGCAGCCGCTCCCCCGGCAATAGAGTCCGGTCTTCGATCCTGCTCCGGATTCCTTCCAAAACTTGATGGTACTTCGGCTCGCGGCTCTTCTCGTCGAGATTCAACAGAAGCATGGGATTCCCCTTGGATTTTGCTCTCTGATGCAAGGGTATGCAAAAACTGGCGTGCTTTAAATGGCAGGTTTGTATGAAACACAAGCAGACCAGTTGTGAGATTTAGGCAGGACCGCGAGAGACCCGGAAAAGCAAAAGCAAACATGTTTGAGCTGGCAGACCGGACTGTAATCTCAGGTCCGGCATTCATTTCTCTGGCTCGAAGCCGGCATTTCTTTTAGACTCAATTCAAGTGAAAAAGAACGGGGGAAAGAGATGAAGAGATTAATATTAACTGGCAGCTTGCTGGCGATTGTGTGTGTGACAGCGTTTGCACAGGATGACGAAGGCATACCTTTCCGGCGGATGGATTACTATTGCTGGGAGGCGTTCGCGCAGGTGGTCCCGGCGAAGGTGGACACGGTGCTGTTGGCGGTCGGTACGCAGGAGGCGCACGGAGCGATTGCCAACGGCACTGACGCTCTGATCCCCGAGCGGTTGGCCGAGATGATTGCACCGGGAGCAAATGCGCTCATCGCGCCAACGATTCCCTACGGCTTCACCGACTCGCTCGCGGCTTATCCGGGCGGTTTCAAGGTAGATGAGAAGGTTTTCAAGGCTTACTGCAAGGAAGTGGTCGCCGGGCTGGCCGACTGCGGATTCCGCAACATCATCATCCTAAACGGCCACGGCGGCAACCGCGCGGCACTCAATGCCGTGGCGGCTGAGATCAGCCCTGAGAAAAAAGTGCGGATCCTGGTGGTAGATTGGTGGAGCTACTGCGCCGATCTGACGCAGGAGATCTGGGGTCCCGACGAGGACGGCGGCCATGCCGGGCTGAACGAAAACGCAGCGGTGCACGCCGTCGATCCGCGCTTCGTCGATAAGCGCTTCTACCGCGAGAGCCTCGCGGTGCCGATCAACTCAGCGATCACCGCCTACCCAAATCCGGGCTCGATCCTGCTCTACAGAGAGGGCAAGGGCTACCCGGACTTCGACCGCGAGAAGGCGGTGCGCTACCTCGACCGCGTGGCCGAAGAGCTGACGAAGCTAATTGTCGATACGCGGACGCTGTGGGATGAAACGGGGCTATATCGTTAGGATCCAGTCCCCTCAGAGAGGATCTTTTTTAGCTCGTTCTCGACCTGGACGCGGTTGTAACCGGCCTGCTTGTAGCGGATGGTGAGGTTGCGGTCGATTATCAGGTTCAGCGGAACGCTGTCATCTTCGTTGTAGAGATTCCAGACCTCGTTGCGTGTGTCGCCCAGCACGGGGAAATCGAGCTCGAAAGCCCCCACCCATTCGCGCAGGTCGGCAACGGTGGGCGGATTGCCCTCGGCGTTCTCGACCAGCACCGTGATGATCGCCAGGCCCTGATCCTTCAACTCGGAGAAAAGCGGGCCCGCGTCCCGTGCTTCAGCACGGCAGGGGCCGCACCAGGCGGCGGAAATGTCGAGCAGGATGACCTTGCCTTCGAAATCGTGGAGCGAGACCTCCTCGCCGTTCTGGTTGGTCAGCGTGAAGCCGGACGCTTTCTGACCAATCCGCGTGCCCAGGGTTGTCCCGGGTTCCGCTGCAGGTTCCGTCCCTTCCACCGGTGTTGAGCTGCTATCGTTTCCCGCTCTGAAAAGCAAGATCGCTACGATCAGGCCGATACCGATGACGATGATCGCCGCGACCGTAATTACAAAAGGTAAGCCTTTGACCATTTTCATTGCCTTGTGTTGTTTATGTTCATCGTTCACTGTTCGGTTTAAAAGTTAATGCAAATTACGGAAAGTTACATCATTTTAGTATAACGGATATTATCGGGAGGCAAATCCTCGAGCGACGTTGAAGGGGGGAGAAACCCGCGATATATTCTTGCGAGGCCGTATTATGAGTTTTGCCGCCATCTTAACGCTGACCCTGCTGTGTTCGTTAAATCCGGCCGCTTCTGCGGGCGCGCAGCAGGAAAAAGAGCTCACCCCCTGGGAGCGGGATTACTACGACCTCGATCTCAGCTTTCGCGCCAGGATCACGCTCAACAACGGGCAGGTGCTCGAGCTTACCGAGTTTCACTCCGGCCTCGGCCTCCAGCGCCATATGATCCTTGTCGGCGGCGATCAGATGCTGAATGTCGCCTTGCGCTCAATCACCAGAATTGTGCGCCACGAGGGTCGTGACGATTTCGTCACACTCTACTTCAGTGACGACGTCACGATGAACATAGTGTGGGACGATTACAAGCGGCGCAGGATTTCAGGCATGCTGCCGGATGGGAAACGCTGGGCCGCTGAAATCGACGAGGTGAAGGAGATCGAGGTGTTCCTCGACGAGGACGGGGGAGCTGCAGAGGAAAAATGAAGGCTGCTTCAAACAACGACATGGTCCGCCTTTACAACGTATACAAGGATTACGACCGCAAGAGCACCGCTCTCATCGACATATCGCTTGAGATACCGCGCGGGGGGTTCGTCTTTCTCACCGGCCCCAGCGGCGCCGGCAAGACAACGCTGCTCAAGCTGCTTTTCCGCGCCGAGATGCCTACTCGCGGCAGTATCATCGTCAACGGCCGCAACGTCGTCGGCATCCCCGACTCGAAGGTGCCCGCGATGCGACGCGAGCTTGGAATTGTTTTCCAGGATTTCAAGCTCCTGCGCCACAAGACCGTTTTTGAAAACATCTCCTTCATTCCAAAGATTCTGGGGGTGCCTTACTGGCAGCGCAGGACAAGGACTTACGAGGTGCTCAAACAGGTCGGAATCGCTCATAAGATGCGCGAGCTGCCGCCGAGGCTCAGCGGCGGGGAGCAGCAGCGCGTGGCGATAGCCCGCGCGCTGATCAACGATCCGGTTCTCATCCTTGCTGACGAGCCGACGGGTAATCTTGACCCGGACCTCTCGTTCGAAATCATGTCGATTTTCGAGTCGGTCAACCGCAAGCAGGGGACCACTGTGCTAGTGGCCACCCATGACCGCGCGCTGATTGAGGCAATGGGCAAGCCGGTTGTTGTGCTCGACAGCGGCCGGCTGGTCGACCGCCGCGGCCTCTGATTCATATGAGTTGCGGTTCCTAGGGCTTTGGAGAATTAGTTGGAGCAGGGCGGGAAGCAGCCGCAAATAAAAATAATAAGGATTCGCAGGTGAACGGGATGCAGGGTAAGGACGTCTTCGATGTCAGGTTGGGGATTGAGGTTTCCGTCGACGGCGGTTTCGTTTTTGTTGCCGATCTGGTCGAGCGATCGAACGGAAAAGTCGTCGACACAGTCACCGCCGGTAACATGACGATATTATTCAAGGCGCTGGTCGAGGCAGGCTGCAGGGCTTCCCGGTTCTTCATCAAGGGCGAAGATGGATTTTGGCATCAGGTGGGCCGATAATGCCCGCATGAGGGGCTGGGCTCCTATCGTGAGAGGCTGAGGCGGGATTCGGAGGGAAGTGGCGGAACGATGTGGCGAGGCTTTATTTATTCATTGCAGGAAGGCCTGCTCGCGCTCTGGCGGACGAAACTGGTAAGCCTGCTGAGCATCGGCACCATTGCCGTCTCCTTCACCGTGCTGGGCATCTTCCTCCTGGTCAGCGTGAACGTAGGTGTTCTGACCGAATCGTACGGCGACGAGTTGGTCGTTCATCTTTTCCTCGAGGATGGGCTCTTGCAGGATGAGCTGGCCGGGCTCCAGCGCGAGCTGGAGAACGACGAGCGGATAAGCTCGCATGGATATGTCGGCAAGGAAGAGGCCGCCGAACGCTTCCGCCGGCTTTTCCCTGACGAGGAGTATCTGCTGGAAGGGCTGACCGAGAATCCCCTGCCGGAATCGTTCGAGCTGACTCTCAAGGAGTACCTGCGAGCCGACCCAACCGAGGTAAACACGCTGATCGCCTCTCTTTCCCACCTGCCTGGAGTCGAGGCCGTGCGTTACGACCGGCAATGGGTTGAGACATTCGAGAGCGCGGCGCGCTGGATCGGTTACGCGGGCTTCGCCGTGGGCGGCCTGTTGATTCTTGCGGCTATCGTCACTGCCGCCAACATCATCAGGATCAATATCTACGCCCGCCGGGAGGAGATCGAGATCATGCGGCTGGTGGGCGCGGAAGGGATCTACGTCAGGGGACCCTTCGTGATCGGCGGCCTGGTTCAGGGGCTGCTGGCAAGCCTCCTCTCGATAGTGGCCCTCTTCCTGCTGTTCAACATCGGCGAGAGCTATCTTCGGTTGATGAAAATCGGAGTGATGGAGGGATTGAACTTCCGTTTCCTGCCTTTGGAATACATCGTCCTGTTTCTCGTTGGCGGACTGCTCGTCGGCTTCCTGGCGGGCCTGCTCAGCTTCGGCCGGGTGGGGCGGAGTTGATGGAACCTTACTGCGCGCAAATCGTATGATGATTGCTGCCAGGTTAGAGTGACAGGAGTTAGATGGTGAGCGTGCTGAAGTTGCAAACAGGGATAATCTACGGGCCGGTCGCCTCCCGCAGGTTCGGGCCGTCGCTGGGCATAAATCTGCTACCGGTGACGAAAAAGGCCTGTTCATTCAACTGCGTTTACTGCCACTACGGTTGGACCGACCTCTACGCGAGGAACGCCGGAATGTTTGCCGAGTACTTCCCTAGTATCATGGAAGTGAATGCAGCGGTTGCCGATGCGATCGATGAGGCGCGGGAAAGCACCGTCCGGATAAATGTGATCACTTTCTCCGGCAATGGGGAACCGACGTTGCACCCGCGTTTTCCGGAGATCGTCGACAACGTCCTTCTCATCCGCGACAGGATGCTGCCCGGCACTCCCGTGCAGATTCTTTCCAACAGCGCGACGCTTGACCGCAGTGGCATAACGGAGGTCCTATCCAGGCTCGACAGGCGGATAATGAAGCTCGACGTCGGCACAGAAGAGATGTTCGAGGCGGTCAACAGACCGGTTGAAGGCGTGACTCTCGCCGGGGTGATCGAAGGATTGATCCAGCTCGACGATGTGACCATCCAGACTGCTTTCATGGAGGGTGGCGTAGATAACTCCGCGGACGAGGCGGTGGAAGCGTGGATTGACTGCCTTAAGCGGATCGAGCCGTGCGAGGTGCAGCTTTACACCATCGACAGGCCGCCCGCCGATGGTTCCCTTTGCCGAGTTCCCGCTGAAAGACTCGAAGCAATAGCCGGGATGGTTCGAGCCGAGGGTATCGAGGTTTCCTTCTTCTGACCGAAAAGAACGTATTTTTCCTCTGAAAGATGATTGTTCTCCTTCTCTTGCCGGGAGAGTGTCTCTCCGCTACAATGCCGCAGTAGGGGGAATCCGGTGGTTTATCAAACTCGCAGAGCTGCGGCGATTCTCGGAATGGAGCCGTGGCAGGTTCAGAGTTACGCCAAGCAGGGACTCGTCGAGCCGGCGGTGGCGCCGCGAGGCGCCGGGAGTCGCCGCGCTTACGATCTACTCGGTCTGATCAAGCTGGCGCTTCTGAACCGCCTGAATCGCGACGGTTTCGATGTCCGTACCATTAGGCCGATCTTCAGCTCGCTATTCGACTTCCCGTTTCCACTCGGTGGCGACGACCCTGAAGCCGACAGGGAAAAACTGAAGGAGTGGTTCAGCGGCAAGGTGTTGGTGACCTGCGAACGCTTCGGTGCGCGCAAGCTGATCAAACGCGAGCGCCTGCGCGATGCGGCACCGGAGTTGTTGCGTGATCACGAGGGTCTTTACGTCATCGATCTTGGCCGGATCGTCGGCGGCCTGTTAAAAGCTCTCAGAGAAAACGAGCAACAAAGCGAGGCGCAGAGATGAAGCTAGCCGTACCGTGCATGCTTGCGGTAGCGCTGTTTTTAATGCCGGCGGCATTTGGGCAGGAGGAGAGCGGGATTTACGGAGTTGTGAGATCGCTGACACCCGACGGCCTCTACGGCGAACCGCTGGCCGGTGTGGCCGTCACCGCTTTCGACGCTGAAGGCGTACGGATTACCCGCTCCGTAACCGAACCCAACGGAGCATACAGACTGGTCGTTCCGCCCGGGAACTATCGTCTCACTGCCCGCCACCCGGCATTTGCCGACTTCGACACCGCCGGCGCGGTTCTGCTCGTTCAATCCGGCCACTTCACCCTGTTCAATATTGGTATGCAGTCGAGGGAATCGGGCATAGGAGCGATTAACGGCCTGGTGGTCGACAGCAATGGGCAGACTGTTGCCGCCGCCGAAGTGGTGCTGACCGATGAGGAGGGAACAGAAGTCACGAGGGTGGAGACCGGCGGCTCGGGCGAGTTTTCGATGGATGTTGCTCCGGGTGCCTACCGCATCGGCTCCGAGCATCCTCTCCGAGGCATTGCCGAGCCCGTCGGTGTGGAAGTGCGCAACGGAGCGACCGTGGAGATGCAGATCAGGCTCTCTCCTCCTCCGGAACCTCTCGGCAGCTTTCAGGGTCTCATCCGAGCACGCGCAGAGGGCGGGGCCGCGGGGCGGCCGATAGTGGGCGCCGAGGTCTCTGCCGAAGGAGAGGGTTGGCTCCATCTAAGCGCAAGCAGCAACGAGATCGGCTTCTACAAGATATCGCTGCCGTCAGGCCGATACAAGCTAACGGTGTCCCATCCCGATTTCGTATCCGCCGGCAGCGGCGAGGAACCGCTCGCGGTGGATTCTGATACTGTGGTTACCTGGAACGCCCTGCTGGAACCGAGCGTGCCGCTTTCGGGCATACAGCTCTGCCGTGACCAGTTTCCGGTAAGCATAGGTTCGTCGTATGGAGAGCGTCACACAGTATTTCTCCCGGTTAGCAGCCCGGGACCCGTGAGCATCGTCTACCGCTGGGTGGGTGACGCGAGAGAGCTGGCCCTGATCGCAAGTGGACCCGATGGAGTCCCACGCCGTGTCGACGGCGTTACACCTCTGCGCTTAACCGCCGTGGTTAGCAATGAGTTGATTGCGCTTGGCTTCCAGTGGGAGATCAGCGTTAGAAACTTCAGCGGAGGCGGGGCGGAAGGCACGCTTACGATCAGCTATCCCTGCCGGAAATAGTATAAACGGCGGTTTCAGATGCTTGTTTCGCCGAAATTCCTAAGCAGAAGCCTGGCTTCCCGGACGATTGCTTTGTTCCCCGCTTTCCGGTCTTTGCGATAGAGCGCGATAATTCTCCGGCACGCCGAAGAGCCGCTGTCACGCTCCCCCATGCCGAAGCAGGCGACCGCTAGCACGATCAGGGCGCGCAAATCCCCGCCGAGCTCGTAGGCCTCCTCTGCATGGGCGGCGGCGTCATCCGGGTCGTCCGTTCTCAGGCAAGCCTCGGCGAGCGCCAGATGCAATTCGGCGCTTGTATCCCCTGATTCCGACTCCTGCACACCGAGCGCTGCCGCATCGAGGTGCCTGCCGGCAGACGCGAGAATCATCATTCTCGTAAGAGGGCGCCCGGCCAGCAGGGAATCGACATCAAGCCGGTCGATTAAATCCTCCGCCGTCTGCGGGTCGTTGGCACAAGCGAGCCTGAGAATCGCGCTTCCCACTTCTTCCGGCTCAATCTTTTCCCGGTCGAGCAAATCCTTGACCGCCCTTCGCAGGGCATTTCTCAGGCGCATGTCGGTCGTGGCCGGCCAGAGGAGCGCAAGAATCAGGATGGCTACCGCCGCAGTCGGGAAAATCTCAGTGAGAGCCAAAGCCATCGCACCTGCGGCTACGGCTGGTGCCGTCGCTATCACAAGAGCATTTGCGTAGGAGAACCGCCAGCCGGTGTTGATTATTCTCGCTACAAGGGCGAAGCCGAGCGGCAAAGCGAAAAAATCGACAATCAATTCCGGCAAAGGCGAGACTGTGACAATTGCGAGTAATATTCCCCTGAGAAGCATAACCGCCGCCAAGGCCGAGAGGCATGCGGTGCGCGCCTCGGGCTTCCGCTCCCCCGCCCAGTGCAGCATTAGCGGATCATCCTCCGCCAGCCTGCTCATCAGAGTCAGGATCGGCTCCAGCACCGAAAGCGAGGCTATTATCCAGAAGGCCGAATAGAAAAGTGCGAGGGCCGGAAGCAATACTGCATAGAAAATCAGATCAGCGGATGTGTTTGTGAGAGTCGTGCTTAATATTACGGCAAAAACCAGTATCGCGGCAGGTATTGCCAGCGCTCGGGAGCTCAGCAGTCTGCGGATCGGCCGCTTGTGGAACAGCAGCAGACCAGCGGTGTCCGCCAAGCGCGATTTAAAAAGATGCCGCTCCTCGCGCCGCGCGGGCATTTCAGACTATCTCTCTTCGGAGGTTTCGTATTCCGCGGTGGGAATCGGCCCGAACTTGTCTATTGGCCAGTAACGGAAAACCGCTTTGCCGTAGATGTAATTCTTGGGTATTAATCCGGGGCCGCCCTCTTCCGGGTGGTCGGGATCGTTGATCGTGAAGATCGAGTCGCGGCTGTCCATGCTGTAGATGCGGTTATCACCCATGACAAAGTAGTAGCCCTTGGGAACGAGTTGAGCGACTTTCGAGTAATCTCCGTGACCCGGGTTATCCTCGATAACCATGCCGAAGCGCTCCATTAGAAGCTCGTAGCGCCGCGTCAGCTCGACGACCGCCTCCGGCGGGTAAGTGTTCTTGGGCCCCAGGCGCTTCTCCTCGGGGATGTAGCTCTCCTCGAGAGGCTCGCCGTTGACGTAAACTATCCCTTCATCGATCCGCACTTGCTCGCCAGGCAGGGCGATGACGCGCTTAATCCAGCTCTCGTCGGGATTGCGGGGATTGTGCAGGACAATGATATCCCCGCGGCGGATTGGCTCCAAGAGCAGCGAGATCTTGCTCACAAGTATCCTGTCGCCATCCGAGAGCAGCGACTCCATGCTTGTTTTCTCGACGCGGAAAGGCTGGGCTACGTAGATGATCAGGAGCAGGCAGATGACGCCTGCCACTACAAGATCGCGCAGCCAATTCCAAACCTCGGCCAGCAGGCTGCGCTTGGGCTTGGGTTGCTGTAGCTTATCAGTTTCTGCCGGTGCGGCAGGTTGCGGCGAGGGCGCTTCGGCCTCGGCTTGCAGCTTCGTTTGATCCTCGGGCAGCAGGGATTCCTCCCTCTCCGCCTCAGGCTCTGCTTCGCTTCTCCGGTTCCAGTTGTCCTCAATCATTTTTTTGCTCCGGGCGGAAGATTCTAGCACGGCCTGTTCCGCCCCACAACGGCGCTGAGCTCGGTTGACCGAATCTCCTTGATCGGTTAGCATCCTCCGTTCCCAGGGAGCGGACGGGCTGCAAATGAAAATATTGATGATAGCACCTGAGCCCTTCTTCCAGCCGCGAGGAACGCCGTTCTCCGAGTTCTACCGTATCCGTTGCATTAGCGAACTCGGGCACAGGGTCGACCTGGTGACTTACCCGATCGGCGACGACGTGGATATCCGTGGCTTGCGAATTTTCCGCTCTCCCTCGTTGCTGGGTATCAGGGAAATCTCCATCGGCCCATCTGCTGCAAAGATCCCGCTTGACGCCGCCCTGTTCTTCTCCGCCTGGTGCAGGCTTGCGCGCGGTCACTACGACGCCATCCATTCTCACGAAGAGGCGGGCATCATGGGACACTTCTTCTCCCGTCTCTATGGCCTGCCGCACGTTTACGACATGCACTCGAGTCTGCCGCAGCAGCTCGAAAACTTTCGCTTTACCCGATCACGCGTAGTCCGGGCGGCTTTCGAATGGATGGAGAGCGTTGTCGTTCGCTCAGCCGACGCAGTGATCGCCATCTGCCCATCACTGGTCGAGACTGTTCGCCACATCGATCCCAGCGCCAAGGTGACGCTGATAGAAAACACCGCCGAGAGCCACGATGTCGACAAGGTGCCCGCGGCGAAGTCCGGCGAGCTGCGAAGAGAGTTGGGTCTGGAGGGAAAGCGTGTCATTCTCTACATCGGGACGTTTGAAGCGTATCAGGGGTTGGATATGCTGCTCTCAGCCGCATCGAAGATAGCCGCCAAGCGCGATGACGCTGCGTTGCTGCTTGTCGGCGGCCGCCCCGACCAGGTGAAGGAGCAGCGTGAGAGGGCCTCAAACCTCGGGATAGGCGATTTCTGCCGCTTCACCGGCCAGGTCCCCCACGACCGAGTTTCCTCTTACCTCAAACTGGCCGATGTTTTGGTCTCCCCGCGCAGCGCAGGAACCAACACGCCGCTGAAGATTTATTCGTACCTGCGGGCAGGAGCGCCGATAGTTGCCACCGATATGTATACTCACACTCAGGTTCTCAGCCCTGATGTGGCTATGCTTGTGCCGCCTGAAGCCGAGCCGTTCGCCGCAGCCATAGAGCTTTTACTTGACGACGGAGAGTTTTCCAGGCGGTTGACTAATGCGGCGTTTCAACTTAGCGAAGAACGCTACAGTTATGATCGCTATGTCGAGAAGACACGGAAGGTTTATCAGAGTTTGAGCGGAAACGGAGGCCGCAGTGGCTGACCGAAAGGATCATTACAGCTATGCCTTCTACGCCGATCGTGATACGGCGCGACGGTTCGAGCGGGAGCGCTTCAGCGGTCCCATCGGCGAGTTCCTATGGCGCAGGCAGGAAGAGCAGCTGGCAAACTGGCTCGGTAAGCTGAACGGCAGATCGATCCTGGACGTCGGGGCAGGCACGGGCCGCACCGCCGTCCCTTTGGCCGCCGCCGGGGCTAGGGTTTCGGCATGCGATGCTTCGGAAGCGATGCTGGAGGTCGCCCGCGCAAAGGCCGACACCGCCGCTGTTAACATCGGGATCGAGTGCTGCGATGCTATGGCGCTGCCCTACGCAAACAGGGTCTTTGATGCTGTTCTGAGCTTCCGCGTGCTGCTGCACGTTGTCGACTGGCGAAAGGCGTTGTCGGAAGCTTGCCGCTGTTCCACCGATACTTTGATCATCGACTTTCCGCCCCGCTGGTCGCTGGCGGCTCTCCAGGTCCCCGCTCGCGCTCTTGCCTCTGTTTTAAGGCCGAAGACGCAACGTTTCCGACTCTTCAGCCTGCGGCAAATCAGGAAAGAACTACACCTCAACGGTTTCGAAATCGAGCGGGTGGACCGATTATTCTTCCTGCCGATTATGTTCCACAAGCTTTTCCGCTCGCTCCGCTTCACACTCGCAGTAGAGAAGTTATTCGGATGGCTCGGATTACGCCGCCTGTTCGGGGGGCCGGTAACGATTCTTGCCCGGCGGCGCGATCTTAGAGATAGGGAAACATCCCGATGACGACACCCGCCGGCCACTCGCTTATAGGTCTTGCAGTGTTTCTGGCAACCCCTGCAGCGGGACGCAAAGCGGCGCTGATATTACTGGTGCTGCTGATGGCTGCGGCTTTCATTCCCGACATAGATCTTTTCCCGCTGTTGTGGGGCGATCTGCAAGGCGCCAACAACAGCCACCAGCATTTCACCCATAGCCTGCTATTCACTGCGGTCGTGGCGCTGGCGCTCGCCTTTGTCGCTTCGAAACTCGGCTGCGGGCGGTTCCTGCACCTGTCGCCTTACTTCATCGCTGCGGCCTGGAGCCATATTTTCCTCGACATGCTTACTGAGGACACGCGCGAACCGATCGGCGTCGAGTTCTTCTGGCCCCTTTCCGATGCCCGCTTCAGCAGCCCCGTTTCCTTCTTCGGCGGGCTGGCCAAAAGCAGGATGGAAGACCTGCTAAGCTGGCACAACGTTCAGGTCGTCGCTGGGGAGATTATGGTCCTCGCGCCGCTGGTTGTCGCTGTTTGGTTGATGAGGATGTGGAGGATTCGCAGGGCCAGGCGGATCGCTCAGTCTTCGGAATAGCCCAACAGGATGACAGTGATGTTGTCCTCGCCGCCCTTCTGATTGGCCTCGAAGATGAGTGCCTTCGCTGCCGCGTCGAGATCATCGCGATAGCGCTGCAGGATTTCGCTGATCTCAGAGTCTGAAAGCATCGAATTCAGGCCGTCGGTGCAGAGCAGCAGCAGGTTGCCCTCCTGCAACTCCATCCCGCTGAGATCGACATCGACGTCCGGCGTGGCTCCGAGAGCGCGAGTCACCACGTTGCGGTAGGGATGACTGCGGGCTTGGTCCTCGCTGATCACGCCGCGCTTCACCTGCTCGTGGATCCAGGAGTGGTCGTTGGTGATCTGCTTTAGCCCGTCATCGTCAAGCAGATAGATCCGACTATCCCCGACATTCGCAAGGTCGGCGTGCTGGCCTTCGATCAGCGCACAGACCGCCGTTGTGCCCATGCCGCGTAGCCCGGCATCTTCGGCTCCGGAAGCGTAGATCTCCTGGTTGGCGAGCATCAGCGCGCTGCGCAGGCGGTTCTGGCCATGGTTGAGGCTCGGTTCGTAGCCGGTGGGCCAAGTGATGTCGCGCTGCTCGTCGGTGAGCTTGATGAACTGGCAGATCGCATCGACGGCGAGCCTGGAGGCCACCTCGCCGGCAGCTTGGCCGCCCATACCGTCCGCGACGACGAACAGGCCCAGCTCCGGCGCCGTGAGAAAGCTGTCCTCGTTCGCCGTACGCTGCTTACCGACGTCCGTTGCCGCCTGAAACCGTAAAGGCATCGCCTCTCCAAATGTCAGCGTATTGTACTCTTTATTAATTCCTGATACAACCTGACAGCCGGGTACGTGGGCTTGGTGAGCAGACAGTTTTACCGCAGACCACGCTTGCGTGCGATGTTTTTCGCGGCCTGCTTGATCGTGTGGGGGATGTTGTGGTCGCGGCTGGCGAGTTTGATGTCCATGTTGTTGAGCCGGTCGATAAGATTCATGGCTATAGCCGCTGGAGTGCGCGGATTGAGGACGAGGTTTTTTAGGATCTGGTATTGCCGCAGCCAGCGGCGGCTCATCGAAATATTACGCAGGACCTCCTCGTCGACGTCGCGCATTTGAGCGATTGCCGCTACTTCAGTCTCGTTGAGGCGCGGACTTCGCAGCACTGCGCGGGACACAAGCTGGTTGGGGTCGCGAGCCAGCATCATTCTTACTTCACGGTTGCCGTTTATCGCCAGCAGAGCTTTTTCCGCGACTGTCATGCGCATCAACTTTGTGTAAATGCTCTCGCGGTGCTTGAGGGCATCGTCGACATCCTTGGACTGTTCATCCTCATCGGGCTCCTCCAGTAAAATGCCTCGCTCTTCGCCCGACAGGCTTTCGGGGCGCATCTCCGATCTGATTTTCAGCTCTTCGTCCTCTTCCATGCGCTGGAGGAGCCTCTCCAGGCGATTCCACTGCAACTCGTCCAGGTTCCTGTTGCGCGCCAACGCGCGTGCCAGATCGGGCGAGAGAATCAGACGCAACTCGTCCTGCAGGAGAGCGTTGATCGGCGGCCCTCCCACTCGCTCGGCCATCAGCAGCATTGCCGGCGTCGGAGTGCGGGGGTGGCGCAGCGCTGCCTCGGTGAGGCGGTCGTTGTCGGGGAACGCTCTTACCGCGAGCGAGATGAGCGAGGGCTCCAGCCTGTTTTCCTCGACCGCCTGCGCCAGCTTGTTCGGGTCCAGTTTGCTGAAGTAGGGTCCGATGGTACGGGGTTCGGTTCTTAACGCCAGGGACAGCGCTTTCAGGCGCATGACTTCATCGGCGCCTGAGGCATCGGAAAAGAAGTCGGGCAGCAAATCGGCTGAAACACGGCCGTTTTCGA
>Ga0114922_10002445_pt1 | contig 17426 bp, 19 predicted proteins | sample AartaG_FD_100975 | JGI IMG/M metagenome (GOLD analysis project Ga0114922, IMG submission 100975) | Deep subsurface microbial communities from Aarhus Bay to uncover new lineages of life (NeLLi) - Aarhus_00045 metaG | ecosystem: Environmental > Aquatic > Marine > Oceanic > Sediment | place...
ATTTTGAAGGTATTTATCGTTATGGTCATCAAGCGTATTAAGACCTTTAAGGGGTTGCACCGGTACCTCCAACAGAATCCAACGATTCAAAGGCGCTGCGGGTTTCCCTCCTTGCCTTCCCGGAGAACATTGGGAAGGCGCCTCAAATCTTTTTCCCCCCTCGGTCCGGAAACAGATTCGGGCCTTGGGCAGGACGCTGATTGTCAATGGCATCGCCAATCCTAAGGTCAACGCCGTGGATAAATCGATGTTTAAGGCACAAGGTCCTCTGTGACATAAGAAGGATCGAAAAAAAGGCATTGTGCCGAAGCATCTCCGAAACGTAGACACAGATTCGGAGTGGGGTTACTCCAAGTATCGGGGATGGGTCCAAGGCTATGCCATCCATCTTCTCTGTTCGGCCACACTGGGCTTTGTTCCGGTGCCCCTCGATGCTGATGCCGTCACGGCCAACGTGCCGGAGAACAGGATCTTTGAATCGATGATTGATCATCTCCATGATACTACCAAGTACATTGTCGCAGATTCAGCCTACGACGACAGAAAGCTTACTGACAAGTGCGAGTTCAGAAAAAACGATATATACATTACCCGCCGACTTATCGTGCCCATGGAAAAATACAAACACACAGCTTCACACCGTTTGCCATATATCCGCTTATTCAAATCGGAGAGGGGACAACGCCTGTTCCGATTGAGATAAATCACTGTGGAGCCGATGTTTGATATTCTCAAAAGCGTGTTCTCTCTGGAACCGGTCTGGATGAAGGGGAAACGAAACGTCCAACCCCTTCTTCTGCTTTCTGTATTCGCCTATCAACTTCTGCTCCTTTTCAATTTTGTGAACGGTAGACCGGCATCTCATGTAAAATACATAACCGATGGAGTATAATAATGACCACCCTTCATTTAGACTTATCCGATATTTTTGTCGCTATCGAATCAACATGCTCCGACAATTGTGGTTGGATGGGACTTCGAAGTGGATCAAGGCATACTTGCATACCCTCTCTTCTAGCAAATTTCAAAGCAGGCACAATATCCGCGTCACCGGTTATAATAATCAATAAATCGGCAAGTTTCTTTATCGCTAGTAATGCTATATCCAGGCCAATTTTCATGTCTACAGCTTTTTACTCAATATAGGGAGAAACATCATTATCAGTAATATCATCAATAGTTATTTCTTTTTTTAGCAATAACTTAACCTTATCTGGATCTATTATCCAGGCTTTATTCCTCCATACAGTGCTGCCCAATCTAAGGGCAAAATTGGGAGTATGTTTTATTGATTCTAATAACTTCTTCTGGGCTAGTGCTACTGGGGTTTTACCAAAATCGATCATCTCCTTAGTTATTGGATTATGCCCTTTTAGATCTAACGGTTCGGTATCATAATAAAAAATTCGATACAGATAATCATTATCTCTTAAATGACCCCTACAGTAATCTCTGATGCTCTGTCCATCATAATAAAATGCCTTTAGTGCAAAAACTCTCTTTCTCATAAACCAACCATCAATCACAAATACTACTTTGCGCATTGTTTTTGTCCATAAAAGCATAGCCCCTTGGTCGATTTCGGAATTTTCTTAAATTTTCGAAATGTTACAAGGGGCGTTTTTTTCCAGCAATTCATTAATCTTATAAAATTTAGGGCTTCCCAAAAATCATTTTTTGGTACCCATTGCTTTTTGACATTAAGTTAGGTGTAAAAGTTAAGATCTTCCCATACAGTTTAAGGATCTAAACGGTGGCAGTCAGTCACCTCTTCGGTTAAAGTGTTTTCACCACAAAAATACTTGCCGAAAGGAGGAAGACATGACTGCCAAGAAGAAGTTAGCACAAAAGAGACTCACATTGCTACAGCTTGCTGAAAAATTAAGAAACGTATCAGAAGCCTGCCGCCGACATGGCGTTTCCCTGAGCCAGTTTTACGAATACAAGCGGGCATTCCAGGAAAGGGGTTTTGAAGGCCTCATAGACCGGCCTCCGATCCCCAAGGAATTTCCCCATGAGATATCCCCTGAAGTCAAAGAAAAGGTAATCGAGATCTCCCTTGAACATCCTGCCTGGGGGCCGGTCCATGTCAGCGATCACCTCCGCCTGCAAAGTGTCACGGTGAGCCCCAGTACCGCATGCAACATCTGGCTTAGGGAGAATATGGAAACGAAATACAAGCGCCTTCTTCGCCTGGAAGAGGAGAAAAAAGGCACAGATGTTGATCTGACAGAGGAGCAGATCAAGCTTCTTGAGAAGGCGAATCCCTGCTTCAGGGAGCGGCATGTGGAAAGCTCCTATCCGGGATATCTGCTGTCGCAAGACACCGTTATGGTTGGCACTATCAAGGGAATCTGCCGTATCTATCTCCAGGCTGTGGTGGATACCTACGGTTCCTATGCCTTCGGCAAACTGTACACCTCAAAGCTCCCTGAAACAGCTGTGGATGTGCTCTATGATCGGGTGTTGCCTTTTTACAAAGATCATGGCCTTGTGGTTGAGCATATCATTACAGATAACGGCAGGGAATACTGCGGCAAGCCCATGATCCATCCCTATCAGATCTTTCTGGAATTCACCGATATCACGCACAGAAGAACGAAGGCAGCTACTCCAAGGACCAACGGATTCGTTGAGCACTTCAATCGCACGGTCCTCGATGAGTTCTTCATGGAAACCTTCAGAAACAAGCTTTACGCTTCCGTCGAGGAGCTGCAAAAGGACCTGGATCGCTGGCTTCACTACTACAACCATGAGCGCCCTCACAGAGGTTATCGCAACATGGGGAAACGGCCCATTGAAACCATCGAAGATGGGAAAGCTGTCAAAGAACAAATGATCCACAAGGATGCAGCTTAAATGTTGATTCCGGAGAGGGTCTGACTGTCCGGGAAGAGGTTGATTTTTACATATTATCTCTTAGATATTTTAAATAATTGAAGCATTGTTTTTAAGTACAGTAATTGTTTAATAGTAATTTTAAAGGTTGACTTTTTTATGACAATAGCCTAGACAATAGCTTAATTAGTGTGCTGAATTATAAGTTAGTTTACAAAATTTTTGATCGTTCAAGCAAGTGAAATCGTTCGATTTCTAACCAAACAATAATATCCTGGACTATTTTGCATATTTCTTTCTAAGTTCCCGTTTGAGGACTTTTCCAGAAGCATCTCTGGGCAGTTCTTCTAGTATTTCTACGGAACGAGGCTTCTTATAACTAGCGAGTCTCTCCCGACAAAAGTCAATTGCTTCCTGCGAAGTCAGCACTTCACCCGGCTTAGGAACAATAATTGCTTTGACGGACTCCCCCCAAAGGGGGTCTGGTATACCTATAACTGCAACATCTTTAATCTTCTCATACTCTAATAATGCACCTTCAACCTCAGCAGGGTAAACATTAAACCCACCACTTATTATTGTCTCAACTTTCCTATCCACTATATATAGATACCCATCTTCATCCATCTTTCCTAAGTCACCAGTATGGAGCCACCCTGTTCCCAAGACTTTTTGCGTGCTTTCTTCATTCTTGTAATATCCGCGCATCATATTGGGACCGGCGATGACTATCTCTCCAATATCATTTTTGGGCACATCTTGCCCTTCTTCATCCACGATACGCACTTCGACTATTTGACATGGTATGCCCACACACCCTTGTCCCCTAAAAGCTTCATTTGGATAGAGACAGCTTATGGGCCCTGCTTCTGTTGCCCCATACATATCGAATAAAGCGAGCTCTGGAAAACTCTTTTTTATTCTGCGTTTTAGTTCAATTGGTATTATTTGTCCACCTATCTGAGCCTTTCGAAAACACTCCAGGTTGTAAGATCGGAGATCAGGATGTTCCAAAATCCTTATCCAAGTCGGGACAGCAAACCATGCAAAAACAGCTCTCTCCTTTTCCACTGTTCTCAATAAGCTTAAGATGTCGAAAGATACGGGGAAAACAGCAGTCGATCCCACAAGTACGTTGACGAGATACGCCCGAAAGAATGGAGTTCCGTTAAGGGAGTACCCAACAATTTCTGTATCTTCGGCTCTCCTGTCTGCCCCCGCTGATATTAGTGATGCCCCCCAAAGATGAGAGCTATGTGTCCATACCGCTCCTTTCGGAAAACCAGTTGTACCAGACGTATGCGTTATAGATGCAACATCATCAGCACCCACCTCAACATCCGGCTCCTCAACCGATCCTCCATCTAATAAAGATTCGTAGCTTATGGAATCTCGACCCGTACCATGGCAAATCACATAGTGCTTTACATTACGCACGCGAGGTCGAATTTTGTCAATTTTCTCTGAAAACTCTTTTCCATATACAAGAAATGAAATCTCTGTGTGATCAACCAGCCTCCACAACTCTTCGGGAGCCCAGCGCCAATTTAATATTACCACTACACCGCCCATTTTCAAAGCCCCAAACACCGCTCCAACTAGTTCAGCACAGTTTCCTAACAAGAATCCAATTTTGTCACCCTTTGATAGTCCAAGCCTCATGTAATTATGAGCCAATCGATTCGCTTCCTCGTTCAGCTCCCTATAAGTTACTCGCCTATTTTCATCTATGATGGCTAGTCTCTCTGGATATATCCTTGCACATCTAGCGAGCATCTTCCCTAGATTGATATTGTATGTCATAACTAAACCTCTCAATTCATAAATTTGTGGATGTCAATAGTAACTTCACCCCCGCAAGAGTAAATTGTGAGCTCCTAAATGTTGAAAATCCTTCCGCCTCTAATTTTATCCTCACCCTTCTTGTTTTGACTAGCCGATAATTCCAGGTCTGTTATATATATTCAAAGTAAACTATCTCACAGGTCAGTATCGAGATTTCTTACAGTTCCATTCGCCGCCCTCTCCTCCACTCCTAGAGAGCTAGAGCCCAATGTAAATTCCAAGCTGAACATAAATATAGTTCCTTCTTATTTTTAGATTGTCATCTCTGTATTGCCTCTCTCACTGTTGTTTCAGATAAATTTACCATGGAGTTAGCCTAAATCATTATTGGACTAAAGAAAGTAATTCCTCTTGAATTACATAGCTAGCAATAATTTTTTCGCATTTTCTTTCTATTCTCCCCAAATCTCGGACACAATTGACAGCCTTCCTGGTAGACAAAAACAAGCTATTCTTCTTAAAATCTCTTGAATTATGAAGCATTACAAAAGACCTAATAGTCAGAGGTCATACCCGATTCTAGCTCCTTCCCGGATTGCATCGGCAATTCTCCGTGGTTCAACACAATCCCCAATTAAACCCAAAAAATCTATCTTTCCCTTTAATTGCTCCACCAATTTATGATCTGATTTCAATCCTATTGCTATTACAACGCTATCAGCCTTTACAATCTGCCTTTTCCCTTTTCGAGTGAAAATATGGACTCCTTCATCAGAAATCTCCTCAGCTCTGGTGCTGGTAACCATTGTGACGTTCTTAGATGCCAACTGATAGAGAAGAAAATGTCTGTGTTTTGCTGACAACATAGAGCACATGATATCAGCGACCTCAATTACGACAACTTGTCTACCTCTTTCAGTCAAATACTCTGCTGTCTCACAACCAATCTGTCCTCCACCAATGATTGCCACTCTTTCTCCAACCTCCTGAACTCCGGATAGGGCATCGCTGTAGTTAAGTATTTTTTTATCAGTAGTAACATTGATATCTAACTCCAGGGGACTGGAACCCGTCGCCAAGATGACACAGCATGGATTAGCCTCCATTATCGTTGCCAATGTCGACTCTTGCCCAATTCTAACATCTACATGGAGACTTCGCACGCGGTTAGCATAATAATCAATTAGCTTTTGAAGTCTCTGCTTTCTAGGGGGTTTTGAAGCTAAAAGTAATTGTCCTCCTAATTCAGCATCTTTTTCGAATAGCACTACTTTATATCCTCTTAGAGCCAAAACAGTTGCAGCTTCCAAGCCAGAAGGTCCACCACCGACAATTAGAACCATTTTTGCTCGATTTGCAGGTTTCAGCCTCACCTCATCTTCTCGCCCCGTAGAAGCATTAACAGCACACCTCAAAGGCTCTCCTTTATCTGTAACGTCAATGCAGTTGTTACAGTAAATGCATGGAATGATTTCATCCTCTTTTCCATTAATCGCTTTTTCGACCCACTGGGGGTCTGCAAGCAACGGTCGTCCCAAAGCAACGAGGCCTACTTTCCGTTTCTGTACTAAATCCTCTGCCAATTCCAAAGTGTCAATCCGACCTACCCCTATGACTGGCAACCCTATTCTTTTTCTAATTTTCTCTGCCAAGAGATAAACGTTGCCGGAGGACGCTCCTCTCCTGGGCACAAAGCCAAGTGTCCTATGGGTCTTGAGGCATGGGACGCTTCATGCCCAAAAGATACGTCGATTAAATCCACACCTGCTTTTCTAAGATGAAGGCATAATTGCATACAGTCGTCAAGTCCATATCCTCCAGGCACCCCTTCAGCTGCGCTTAGCCTCCAGAGCAAAGGGAATTGACTTCCCACCTTTTTCCTGATCGTCTCGGCTAATTCTATATTAAAACGTATTCTCTTTTCCAGACTTCCTCCATAGCCGTCGCTCCGCTGATTGTCAATTGGGGAGAAAAATTGATGAGGGGGATTATGCCCATGGCAGCCATGCACCTCAATAAAGTCAAACCCAACATCTCTTGCAATCGCTGCTGCCATAGCAAACTTGCTTATGATCTCCTGAATTTCTCTTAATGTCAGCTTTCGGCAGTAACACTGGGTCTCCTTCAGTTGTGACATCACTGCCTTAGCTCCCAACGGTACCCCCGCAGAAGGAGCTACCCATTGCGGCACAACACCGAGATTGAAATAACTAGGATACAAATTTGGGTATAAAAGCTGCGGACCAATCTTTGTACCATATTTTTGGACCGGGTGAACCGGTCAACAATTATTAGACACCCAATAAGACATCTTAGGCAGCCCTCTTCATCAAAGAAAGCTGTTCCTCACGAACCTTAGCTGGTGTTTTATTTCCATGACGCTCAATGAGCCATTGTCGGTTGTATAGATCCATGAATTCAAGCAACGCGATGCCCCCCTCACTAAGCTCAAATTAGTACCCATAGGTGCCATAACAATTTTGTTCTTTAATGTTAACCCACCCACTGAAATTGGTTCAAGGAGCTTCATTTTTGCCTCGTTAGAAAAAAATTCAGTCGAAAGCTATTGCTCCACTGAGAGACTATCGATATTTAAAATGAGCTTTCCTTTTTTCTACAAATGCTCGCATCCCCTCCTTACGGTCTTCCGAAGTGAGCATGCGCCGATAGGTCATTAGCTTATCTGTCTTAATAACCTCAAACGCTTCCTGAATGCTAAGGCATTCAGTGGCGCGTACAACTTCCTTAGCAGCTTGTACAGCCAATGGCGCCGCTTCAGCAATTTGTTGTGCCAAGCTACGGGCTGTCGACATAACTTTAATGCTTGGAACTACATCATTCACTAAACCATACCGCTTTGCCTCTGCACACCCAATTCGACGGCCAGTTAAAAGCACTTCCATTGCAATGTGGTAAGGTAGCTGTCTGGGAAGGCGCTGAACACCACCTGAATCAGGGATGATAACCAGACCGATCTCAGGTAGCCAAAATTCACTATGCTCTGCGGCAATAATAAGGTCGCAAGCTAATATTAACTCAAAACCTCCACCTATAGCTTTACCATTGACTGCAGCAATAACCGGCTTATTAAGATCCAAGAGTTCCGTAAGTCCCTCGAAGCCTCCGGAACCGTAGTCCTGATCCTCCTTTTCATTGCGAGATGCAGCCTTAAGATCCCAACCAGCAGAGAAGAAGCTGTTACCAGCACCCGTAATTATCGCTACCCGTAGTTTACGATCATCTCGCAACCTAACGAAAGCCTCTCCCAGCGCTTGACTTGTAGCGGCATCAATTGCATTGACCTTCGGGCGGTTTAACGTAATCTCAAGAATCCCACGGTCTTCCTGAACTCTTACCGTCTCAGTCATATGAAAAAATAACTCGCTTTCTCTTTTTATAGTTTTTGCTAAAGTCTATATTTATCCAGCTTCATCAGAAGCCCGTTCTAGTTCCTAAAATTCCTCTTCCTTAATCTCGGAGACAGATCTATCCCATGAGCTGATCATTGCTGCAATGCCTTCAGCCTCAGCTAATAGATTCGTTACTGCGAAGTTTGCAGTAGTAATCTTCCCCTGATAAAAGTCTTTGTTTTGATCAGGGGCTTGAACGGTATAAAGCATTGAATCTGCAGTGGTGGCCGATTCCAAAAGCAACCAAGTACAAATTATATGTCCAGTTAGATCCATGAAAGGCTTAGCAACGCTAAGGGCTAGGCCCGCATCTTCTTGCCCTTTAATTGTGAAAGACTTAGCCAATTCTATCATCGTCTCCTTTGACTTATTTAATTCTGCTACCAGTCTGCCCAAACGTGGATGTTTTATGTGCTGAACGATAAATTTATCTATTTCATTGACTAAATCTAGAAAAACACGTCCTTCTTTAGCAACCAGTTGTTTTTTCTGGAGATTAATAGCAAGTACGCCATTTGTTCCCTCATAAATGGATGCTGGCTTTATGTCCCTTAAATATTGTTCAACTAGATAATCTTTGATGTATCCATAGCCTCCTAAGGTTTGCACGGCCCTCTCGGCCACCTGAAAAGCCATATCTGTTGGATAAGCTTTACCCACTAAGGTAAGAATATCCACCAAATTCTGATAATATTGCTTTTCCTTTTCTTCTGTGATAACCTCCACCAGATCAATATAATAAGCCGTTTTGATAACTATTCGCCTACACCCCTCCACTAATGACTTCATAAATAGAAGGTTCCGGCGGATATCCGGGTGATCAATAATAGGGACTTGAAAAACAGGATCACCTTTTTTTCGTTTATATGACAGACCCTGTTTGCGGTTTTTTGCATAATGGAGTGCAATTTGATATACAGCAGCTGCCTGCCCAACTGCTTGGACTGCTGTAACCAGCCTCATCTCATTCATCATTTGGAACATTTGGCTTAGACCCTCTCCCTCCTTGCCCAATAGCCATCCATGGCATTGATGTTTTTCTCCAAATTGAAGCCTTGCCGTCGGAGCTGCATCCCATCCCATCTTATTCTCTATTCCACTGCAATAAACATCGTTAAAGTCGCCTACTCTTCCTTCTTCGTTAGCTCTAAACTTCGGTACAACAAACAGGCTCAGTCCTTTATACCCCTTTGGTGCACCCTCAATGTGTGCTAAAACACAATGCACAATATTCTCCGTCAGGTTATGGTCGCCGGCACCTATTAAAACCTTTTTACCATTAATGAAAAAAATATCTCCTTTCCGTTCTGCTTTAGTCGAGATATCTCCAAGAAATGATCCGGAATTATTCTCAGTAATACACATCGTACCCGTGAATTCACCTCTTGCCATCTTATCGCAAAACTGTTTTCGTAATGAGTCTACGCCAAAAGTATCAATTAAATTCAATGCACTATTTGTTAGCGTAGGAAAAACGTTTAAACCACCGCACGCTCCATAATGCATCTCTCTGATTGCCATCGCTATACTCTGAGGAAATCCCAAGTTTCTCCTACTTGTACCTTTCTTGCGAGAAATTGCAATCCAGCCTCCCCTACACAATTCGTTATATCCTCGGTGCAAAGGTTCAGGCATAATTACCTTTCCATCCTCATAGAATGGAGGTTCCCTGTCCGCAACTGATATAAGCGGAAAGAGCTTGTCCTTTGCAAGGTTATTTGCTTTCATAAGAGCTTCCTCTACGCAGCTGCGATCTAAGTGTTTATATTCATCATATCCAAAAAGATTTTCAACGTTAAGAACCTCAAAAAGAACATGGCTAAAATCCTTTAGATCTATGTCAAATGTAACTTTATTATAGCCCATAAACTCCTCCTTTGCCTCTATGCAAATTTAGTTGATAGGTTTAATTACTCAAGTTTCGCACGCCTGAAACGTGTAAGTTAAAGGTAAAAAGTAACACTTATTGCGATTTTAAAATAGTAATTCTCTCCATTTTCTGGTATAGTAACATATTGATATCAAGAACAAAATCAACAAAAGGAGCCCTCCAGAATGTATACTAAGAAATGCAAAAAATTCAAAAAGTGAAATTGAAACATACCTGTCTAAAGAGAAAAACAATTTCGAATCGTGAATGGACCGAGTCTTCGCATAACTCACCATTATAACGAAACTGAAACAACCAACATCAGAAAAAAGGTGGGGTGTCACGCCTCAGACATGTTGTTCATCGTGAGTCTTTTGCCCTTTGTCAAGACCCCACCATCCATGGGTTTTGTCGAGCAATGGCATCACTTTGCGTGGCCTTTTACCGGTTCCAGCGGAACTTCCCAATAGCACTCTTTTCTGTATGCAATCATACTAACCATATCAAAAAAAGCTCCACTTTGACCAATACCCCCATCAAAGAACGCTGCTTTGTCATTGATAACAGCCCTATCCCAAAGCGGAGCGTGCCCTTGAAACCGTCTCCTTCCTGTACGATCACAGTATCGGGCGAACCTTTCTCAATTATTGCATTGTGCCCTCGGGCTGTTTAATACATGGCCTCAAACCGATCAACCCCAGTAACCAGCATATTCGCTTATGTTTCACTTCTATTGTCCAATGCATTATAAGCGGTCATCCGCTTTTCATCGGAACTTGATAACGAACCGTCACTATTGTGAGGTAAAGTCCAATGCGGTAGGAAGTTAATTCCTTTTTTCTGTTTCAAGACAGTTTGTTGGACCTGCCCCCATTTACTGGACACACGGAAAAGCCTACTTTATAAGACCAAAAGGAAGCGTGTCCATGAAGGAACTGGAAACAACGAAGAACCTACGGTAAAGAATTCAAACATGAGGCCGTTCGCTTAGTCCTTGAAGAAGGCTACAAGGCAACCGAAGTCGAACGAAACCTCGGCATCGGTACCAATATCGTGTCTCGTTGGGTTCGCGAGTCCAAAGAAGCCTCAGAGGGTGCCTTTCCCGGGAAAGGTCGATTGAAGCCCCCCGATGAACAGATCCGCGCTCTTACCCGGGAGCTGGAACGGGTCAAACGAGAGCGTGAGATTTTAAAAAAAGCAGTGGCCATCTTCTCAACCGACCCCGATCGGTATTCCCCTTCATAGCCGCCTACGCCAACGACTATGGAGTTGGGCAGATGTGCCGCCTGTTTTTCGTATCCCGGAGCGGTTTTTACAGCTGGCTGAAACGGGGAAAATCTCATCGCTATCAGGCCAACGAGGCATTGATCGAGCAGATTCGCCGTATCCATCAGGAAAGTCAGGGGATCTATGGAAGTCCTCGCATTATCCATGCCCTCCGCCGCCAAGGAGTTCGGGGCGCCGTTTTCATATTTGTTAAGATAATTGATTACAACATTAATTCCGTCACTCCCCAACGGTAAAGCTATAGGTCGACCTAGACCCCGATCTGCTCCAGTGACAATGGCTACTCGATTCATATCGATATCTTGTTTTTGGCTATACTAATTAAGCGATTGAATAAAATCTATGGCTTCCTCGGCGGATGTCCCGGCTCCGAATGCCCCAGCCACATTAAGCTCCTTTAGAGCGATAATATCATCCTCAGGGATAATGCCCCCGACAATCGTAACTTTATCCTCCGCGCCCTTCTCCTTCAAAAGCTGCTGAAGACGACGGCAAACGTTTATATGACCGCCCACCGAAAAAGACAGACCAATCACATCTACATCTTCCTGAATAGCGGTATTCACAACCTCATCTATTAAGCCGTGTCGTATTAGAATTACTTCCATTCCAGCCTCAGACATTTTTCTTGCCAAATAGCGTAAGCCACGATCGTGTACATCCATTTTGCTCTTGCTAAGAAGTACCTTAATCTTTCTGTGTCCCTTTTTGTTTTTCATTAATAAACAGTCCCCCAACCAAAAACGGATTTCATCACGTCACACATCTCCTGGACAGTAGAATACGCACGAGCACATTCGATAAGGGCTGGCATAAAATCCATCTTCTGATTATCCAGTACTCCCTCACATGCTACACGCAAGTGCTCCAACGCCTGTTTGCGTTCATTCTCTTTCCCTCGATTCGCACGATACTCTCTTATTCTTTTCACACAAGTATCTTTAACTTTAGGATCAACCTTATAAATTTCTGTCTTTCGGTGCTTTGTGGATTGGAATTTATTCAAGCCTACCATTACTTTTTCTTGTGTATCTAGGCGTTGCCTCCATTTATAGGCAGACTCCTCCAACTCTCTCCGAAGCCAACCGCTTTTCCAACATTCCTTGAAGCCTCCCAAATCTTCAATTTTCTGAAAATACTTTATTGCTTCCTGATATATCTTATCGGTGAGCCATTCCACATAATAAGAGCCAGCCAATGGATCTGTAACGTTAGGTACCCCTGTTTCATAAAGAGCCACTTGATGGGTTCGCATGGCCAACATTAAGGATTCATCTGTTGGTATTCCTAAAGCTTCATCGTAAGGATTAATGGTCATACCATTTACGCCCGCAAGGATCCCTCCAAAGGCCTGGTAAGCCGATCTTATAATATTGACGAGAGGCTGTTGGGCAGTAAGAGATACCGCAGATGTTTGAGAGTGGCATCGAAGTTGTAAAGAATGAATATCCTTAGCTCCAAATCGTTCTTTATTTATAGTAGACCACATTCGCCTCATAGCCCTAATCTTAGCAACATGTTCAAATATATCGCTACCCAGGGCAATTTGAAAACCGAATCGGGGTAGAAATTCATCAGGCTGGCATCCATTGTTGATACACTCTTCGGTAATAGCAACACCGATTGCCATCGCCATAGCTGCCTCTTGGACCGGAGTGCCACCAGCTTCCTCTGCAAAATAGCTTACAATATTCGTAGTGTTCCACTTTGGTATATTCCGGGAGCACCATCTCACAAAATTAGACATAATCATAAAAGCAGAGTCTGGTGGATACATTTCCAGATCCGTCATCCACCCTTTATAAAGCCAGTTCATGGTATTTCCACGAATGTCTTCCTTCGACACACCTTTCTTCTCAGCGTAGGTCAAATAAAATGCAAGGGCTACCATGGAATGAATTCCTTGGTTGAGTACTACCGAAGTCTTTTTGAGGTCTAATCCATGAAGTAGCCGATCGTAGTCACCCAGAGTTGACATATTTACGCCTACTAACCCAACCATGTCTCCAGCTTCGGGATGATCCGGATCGTATCCGAACTTGCAAACTTGATCAAAAACTATATTGTAAGACCGTATCTCTCCATATCCTGTAAGACCCAAACTAGCCAGATAATCCATTCTCTCTCGGCAATGCTCTGGGGTACCATGCCCGTGAATTTGTTGCATAACCCACGGCTGCGACTGATACATTATTGGATATATTCCACGTGTAAATGGATATTGGCCTGGAAAACCGATATCATCATAATCCAAACTATCTAAATCCATTGGTGTATAAAACGGCTTGATTGGAATACCTCCATCAGTTTTACCCTCAAAATGTCGGTCCCTATATCGTTCTTGGTATTGCTTATCATAATATCTACGAAATTCTTGAACCTTGCTTTTGGTAATTTCATCGAACATAATAAACCTCTATAGATAGGTACATACTAAACTAAAGCCTTTGTGTACAGAAAAGTTAACCATCATAGGTATAAGGTTCGTTAAACTGCATTTTTCTATTATTAAATTGAGCATTACGATAGATTTAACTATGCTAGGTTTTTTTATGATATACTTAAAAAGCTGTCAAGAACTTTTTTAAATATGTAGAAAGATTTTTCTTGACAAAAGAATATATGTTACTATAATGCCGTTACGGATATATAGGGAAGAAATATGTTCGGGGTAAAGAGGTTTATTCATTTTTCAGCGTCGTTAACTTTAAGAAATTGGAGGTGCGCTATGTACAGTTCAAGGTTGACATTTTTACTAACCGTCGTTATGGCTGGGTTCATTCTAAGCCCTGTTACCGGAGAGGCCTTAGATTTTCCTAAGCAACCTATAACATTAATTTGTGGACATGCACCGGGGGGATCCAATGATATACATAATCGCGTGCTTGCCGAGGCCGCCAAAAAATACTTTTCCCAAAATGTGGTCCCCACATGTGTAACTGGCGGTGGCGGATCAGTCGCAATTTCGAGAGTGGTTAATGCGAAACCAGATGGCTATTCCCTTTGTTACAGCGGCCCTCCTTACCATCGAATCTCCTTTTGGAATAAACTTCCATTTAGCCCGCTCGAAGATACCACTCCCATCATACAGGTTTGGGGAAGTACTTACTCACTCATAGTACGAGGCGATTCTCCATTTAAAGATGTCAAAGATTTAGTAGCATATGCAAAAGCTAACCCTAAGAAGCTTAAATATATGACTGCCGGAATTGGTTCAGGTATGAACGTCATCATGCTACAACTGCAGAGTGCAACGGGCATCGAATTCACTCATGTTCCTGGCAAAGGAGAGGCGGATGCAGTCGTTGCTGTCCTTGGCGGGCATGTTGACATGATGCCTGCGACTCTTACCACTGCCGAGCCACATGCTTTGGCTGGGAACTTTAGAATTCTTCTTTTCTTTACTGAACAAAGGACCAAAGCTTATCCAGATATTCCAACTGCTAAAGAATTAGGATACAACATTGTTGAACAATCAGAGCTAGGGATTCACGGACCTAAGGGTTTGCCCGAGGAAATTGTGAAGGCCTTACATGATGGCTTCAAAAAAGCCATGTTTGATCCAATATTTGTTTCTCATTGCAAAAAGACACACGCGCCGATTTTATATTTAAATACCGCGGATTATCAAAAATTAATGCGCACCTCATACGGGAAGCAAAAGGAAGCATATGAGAGGATCGTCTCTCAATTGAAGAAATGATATTAGAGATTAAGGCATTGATAGCTGAATTTACCTTGTGATGGGGATTAGCCCTGCTCGTTGGAATGAATGATTTATCCTGAATCCCCGGGTGCGCCGGAGAAAGCGGCGCACCCAGATTCAGTTTTATATGTTCATCAGTTTTGTGTTCTGGAAGATCGGAAAAAGCGATATAGCTTGCGGGAAAACTTTTACCTATTCGACGGGAAGACCCATTTAAATAATGCGTAATCTAATTAGTTTCAACGATGGCTTCAGATAGAATTATCCACATAATCGCAAATATCGTATGGCTTGGTTTCGCCATAGCAGTTACCCTTGAGTCCTTGCATATTGAGGTGGGAACTTTTAAGGCACCTGGTCCTGGTTTTTTGACTTTTTTTGCCGGAGTAACGCTGGGTACCCTATCGTTGATCTCATTGGTACAGTGCTGCCGGAAAAGTCAGGTGAAAGTAATTACGTGGGTCGGTGGTCTCCCGCTGAGGGCAGGTATAGGATTAGCTGCTCTTTTTTGCTATGTTGCGCTCCTTGATACTCTGGGATTTCTTTTGGATGGTTTCCTCCTTTTACTTATTTTATTCAATGTGGTGACAAGGGTCAGGTGGCGTATAGCTCTCATTGCCTCCATACTAACTGTCACAGGGTCGTATTTATTCTTTGTTATTCTTTTGGGAAATACTTTTCCAAAAGGACTTCTCGGTTTTTAAATCAGTCTTGTCCAAATTAGGAAATTTTGGAAATAAATAAGCCCTGTTGTTGGTTTGTGGTAAATTGATTTTGGGAAGAACCAATCCCACAAGCCAAGGAAGGCCCACGATGAATCGATTTTGTCGCATATTCAGCCAACTCTTACAACTCTTTTCTCGAATCGAATTTCAACAGGCCGTGAAACAGCCTCAAGCCGAACGTCATGCTCGAGGGTTCACCTGCTGGGGCCAATTTGTGGCCATGCTCTTCTGCCAACTCGGCCGAGCTCATTCCCTTCGGGAGATCACCGGGGGCCTGAGAAGCTACGAGGGGAAATTGAGGCATCTCGGGATCACCTCTCCCAGCCGATCCACCCTCGCTTACGCCAATGAGCACCGTCCCTGGGAACTCTATCATCAAAAGCTCTTTCTCCAACTGCTCCAACGCTGTCAAAACCAAGTCCAAGGAAAGAAAAAGTTCCGGTTCAAGAACAAATGGGTTGGGCTGGACTCAACCACGATCGATTTATGCTTAGCCATGTTAAATGTGCCCATTTCCGAAGGACGAAGGGAGCAATCAAACTCCATCTGCTTCTCGATCATGAGGTGGTATCTTCCCCCTCCTTTGGAGTCATCACGGAGGGGAAGGTAGCTGATGTGAAAGTCGTGTCTCAATTCCATTTTGCCCCCGGAACCATCGTGGTTGACGATCGAGGCTATACTGGCTATGCCCTCTGGGGCCGATGGTGTAGCCAAAGAGTCTATTTTGTCACCCGCATGAAGGACAATTCTCTGTACGAGATCATTGGAGACAAAAGAGTTCCTCAGCACCGGCATGTGCTTAAAGATGAACAGATCGAACTTCGAGGTCCCAAGGGGATCGAGAGATGCCCCTACCCGTTGCGACGGATCGAGGTGGAGGACCCTGAAACAGGAGAGATCCACGTCTTCCTGACGAACAACTTTGAGCTCGGAGCCAGCACGATCGCGGCCATCTACAAAGATCGTTGGGAGATTGAGATCTTCTTCAAGCATCTGAAGCAAAACCTCAAGATCAAGACCTTTGTTGGAACCAGCCCTAATGCCGTCAGGATACAGATTTGGACAGCATTGATTGCCATGCTGATCCTCCGGTTTCTCCAGCTTCGGTCCCACTTCCATTGGTCCCTTTCGAATCTGGTGGCGCTGCTTCGGATGAATCTCTTTACCCATCGAGATCTCTGGGCGTGGTTGAACAAACCCTTTGAGGTTTTGCCGGTGCCCTATGAGCCGGAACAGTTGAGATTGAACCTGGCCTAATTTGGACAGCACTGTTTTTAAATATTAAATAGTCAAAGTTATTCGGAGTCTGATATGGTTGCTTTTGACTCACTCGTCGTAGGTTTCTCAGTTGCTCTTCAGCCGATAAACCTGCTTTATTGCTTTATAGGCTGCTTCATTGGAACCCTAGTCGGCGTACTACCAGGCCTGGGATCGACCGCGGCAATGGCATTAATGATTCCGGCCACTTATAATGCTTCACCGGTCGCGGCAGTTATCGTCCTTGCTGGTGTATGGTACGGGAGCCAATATGGTGGCTCGACGACAGCAATTCTATTAAACATCCCAGGAGAAGCCGGAGCGATCATGAGCACTCTTGACGGGCATCAGATGGCTCGTCACGGAAGAGCTGGGCCGGCGCTAGGAATGGCGGCATTTGGCTCGTTTATCGCTGGAACCCTTGCAGTCATGGGGTTAACGTTCCTGGCGCGCCCATTAGTCACCTTGGCCCTAAGATTTGGCCCAGCCGAATATTTTTCTTTAATGTTTTTAGGCATGGTTCTCCTTACCTTCCTCACTTCCGGTTC
>Ga0114922_10002446_pt1 | contig 17424 bp, 10 predicted proteins | sample AartaG_FD_100975 | JGI IMG/M metagenome (GOLD analysis project Ga0114922, IMG submission 100975) | Deep subsurface microbial communities from Aarhus Bay to uncover new lineages of life (NeLLi) - Aarhus_00045 metaG | ecosystem: Environmental > Aquatic > Marine > Oceanic > Sediment | place...
CATTGTCCAAAAAGATGGATCTGTTTATCTGAGCGCAGAGGTTGTCTTGGGAAGACATCTATTGCCCAACGACTCAGGGAGGAATTCACACCTGATAAATCTAAAAAGGTTGTTTTAGCTTTTGCACCTAACCTCAGGACAGCTATTCAATTTATCAGGTTTATTGTAGAAGAATTCGAAGTAAAAACTGCAAAATCGTACGCAGATACGCTAAGAAACTTCGAGGAATATATAGGATCGCAATTTAAGCAAGGTGAAACCCCAGTTTTATTGGTCGATGAGCCACAGTACTGATCTGCTCCCAACATTTTGTACCTCTCACAATGTTCATCCATGTCCATCCATTTTCCAGGACAGTGAACGTGTCGCCAACCTGTGGGATGATCTCGTGCAAGATCACCACGGCATTCCACACGCCTTCTGATAGCAAGCAATCCACTGTCGCTTTATGTGGGTCCAGCTTGCTGCCGCGTTTCTTACGCATCTTGTTAGGCGCTCCATCACGCTTCAACGCCCGACTTACTGTTTTGGTATGCACGCCCAATTCCTCGGCGATGTCTTTCAGCTAGACACCGCGTCCTTTTAGTGATTTAATCACAGCATAGTCCTCCTTATTGAGCATCGTTTGTACCTCCTGATCATTTGTTGAAGGTACATTTTATGCGCGATCTGGGGGACTTTTTATCGCGCGATTTAAAGGACTTATATCACCGTTACTGACAGGGCTGCAGCGCGTTTTATTGAGCGTGCGCCACACGGTCTCATATGAGATGCTGTCAACGACTTCGAGCTCGACCAGTTTGTCTGCAAGAAGTTGCAATGTCCAGCGATCATACCCCAGGGGAGAATCACTGCAAGCTAGAACTGTCAACTGGGCTTCACCCCGACCATCCAGTTTGCGCTTCTGCCCAGGTCGTGGATCTTCATTGAGTGCTCTATTGAGTCCTCCTTCAACAAAGCGTTTACGAATGCGCTCCACGGTTGGGCGACTGACATCAACAGCTGCCATGATTTCCGGATCGCTCATGCCTTCATTGGCTTTGAGTAGGATCATTGCTCGTTTGAATTGGCGAGCTTTGAGCGTCCCTTTTCGGTTTATATCATCCAGCATTTGGTGTTCTTCGTCATTTAGATTGATAAGGTACTTTTTTCTTGGCATCTTCAGAATCTCCATTCCTCTGAAGATTGTAAGATTCGTTCCATCTTATTTAGTATGCTTGAGCACTGGTGCCCTTTATGAATAAGGGTCCCCTCGCTTTCAACGTATACTTCATCCAGCAGGTCGGCTGCTTTGATGAGCGCCTCTTCTGGGACGATTGCGAATATATTCACTGAATTGAGGATGCCCCGTTATTCCAGGTCCACATGCTGCTCCTTTTTAAGCTGGTAGACCAACCTTTCTACCGCTTCCAGGTTGCGTTGTTTTCCTGCATCCCGAAGGGACCTGGCGGAGTTTGTGAAGTACCGGTGATTCGCCAGTAGCTCGATTTCGGCACGGCACCATTCTAGGTCACTGTACGTCACTCCACCAGATGCCAGTTCGTTCCTGAGGTCAAGGTTGCGTTTGCAATAGTCCGCACGTCCGAGTATGTCTAAATCCGCATCTGCGAGGATTTCCCCCAGATGGCTGCTAGGAGTTTGGGGCATCCTGGTCGCCAGGATTAATGCTGCGATCCTTCTGATCTGATCAGAAGTGTAATTAAACCTGGGCAAGTTCTCTTCTGCAATGCGAATACTGGTTATTTCATGATCCTGAGGTCCATCAATATGACCCAGATCGTGAAAGTATGCCGCAGTTTTCAACAGCATCAAGTCCTCGCCCTGGATTCCCTCCAGCTTGGCTAATCTTTCTGCAGCAGGACCGACACCATCCCGGGTGTGCGAGAGAGAATGGTAGGTCAACCGGTCCGGCAATTCAGTTTCCAGCAGCTTGAGCGCAAAATCTCTGGCGCTGTCGTAATCAGGTTTTTTCATTTGCAAGCCTTTATTTTACCCCAGCATCTCCCGCGTTTTAAAATTATCGTACATACAAAGCCCGGTTTTACACCATGCAGTGCTATTCCAAGGGGTAAATTTTCGGTTAACCGGGTTGATTGAAATTGGTCACGCAGCAGGCTACCGGATGCAACATACACCCCTTTTGTTCTATTTTCCTCTCGCATTTTCATTCGTCTGGATAGGGCTTTATCTCTGGACTAGTTAGGAAACTGTGTTTTCTGTATTGGTTCCCGAATAGACTTATATCATAAGAGGTATCTGGCTTTTTTTCGAATATAACAGCTTTTTCTCTGCATTTTGTTCCTACTGCTCGTAGCGTAAGTCGTAAAACCAACTCCGCTTGCGTTAATGGAACGTTGATCCAGTTTAGGATTCTGTGAAAGGATCAGTAAACGACGTTCTCCGGAGAACCGTGCATACGCAACGTTCTCCTTATACATAGCACGATAATCCATTAAGACAGTAGGCGACTGGCTAATTCCATACTACAACTGCTGCCAGAAGCGGGTTTATAGATCAACCCCTCCGGCTCCCCCTACCACGGGGGAGAGAATGATCCTTATTCATTCAAGGTTCTTTGATCATGTTTGATCTTGTTCCCCAACGCTTTTACGTATTATAATTCGATCATCACCATATGGTTGAATTATCAATTCCGTGTCATGGGAGGGTGGGCAATGATGGCTACATATACGCAATCCCGCTGGAGTTTAGAAGATTTACTCCCCAGCCCGCACGAACCAGCAACACAATCCTACCTGAATGACCTGGATGCACTCGTTTCCATGCTGGAAACTGCCAAGCCCAGCTTGAACCCCAACATATCCAACCAAGAATTCTTAAGACTGCTCGAAATCTTTGAGCAGCAAAGCAGCATTGCCAACCGATTAAGTGCCTTTGCCAATTTGTGGTTCTATGAAGACACGCAGAATCCGACGGCGTTAAACTTTCGTGGCCGGATTGATCAAGCCCTGGCCCAAGCCGGGAACCGCTCCCTGTTTTTCACTTTATGGTTTAAAGAACTGCCAGACGAAAGCGCTGATCGTTTAATCCAGGCCAGCGGTAGGCACGCATACCTGTTGAAAAGTATGCGCCGCTTCAAGCCACATACCCTCAGCGAAGCTGAAGAACGGGTCATCATCCTCAAAGATCTGGATGGCATCGAAGCGCTGGTTGAAATGTACGATCTGATCACCAACAAATTGGTTTTTACACTGGCAGTAAATGGCGAGACCCGGAAATTGACTCGCGACCAGCTCAGTGTTTATATCCGCCACCCGTCTGCAGAACTGCGCGCCGCAGCCTACCAGGAACTGCTGCGCGTGTTCAAAGAAAATGAAACCTTGCTCTCACAAATCTATATCCACCGCGTGCGTGATTGGCATACGGAGGCGATCGAGTTGCGCCACTTCGCCAGACCTATCTCTTACCGGAACCTTATCAATGATATCCCCGGGCAGGTTGTCGAGACTCTCTTGGCGGTGTGCCGCTCAAACGCCAGTCTATTCCAGCGCTATTTTCGCCTCAAGGCATCCTTTCTTGGGGTGGAGAAGCTGCACCGCTTTGACATTTACGCCCCATTGGCAAGTTCAGAGAAAAAATTCGACTATGCCCAAGCAGTCGAGATGGTACTGACCAGCTTCAAGGATTTCACCCCTGAAGTAGCTGACCAGGTGGAACGGATCTTCCAAGAAAACCATCTCGACTCTGAAAATCGACCTGGCAAACGCAGTGGCGCTTTTTGTTACGCAGCCCTGCCGGGACTCACACCCTGGGTGCTGGTCAATTATGCTGGGCAAGCTCGCGATGTCGCCACTCTGGCGCACGAGCTGGGCCATGCCGTGCATGCTATGCAGTCCGCCGGTCAATCTGTATTGAGTTTCTGGCCAGCACAACCGCTCTCCGAGACCGCTTCCATTTTCAGCGAAATGCTACTGACCGACCGCTTATTGAGGCTCGAAACTGACACTTCACTGCGGCGCGAACTGCTGGCTCACACCATCGATGATGCCTTCGCTACCATCCTGCGCCAGGCTTATTTCACCATCTTTGAGCTCCAGGCGCACCAAATCATAAACGAAGGCGGGTCAGTGGAGGATGTGTGTGACAGCTATTTCATGAACCTGGTCGAGCAATTCGGTGATTCCATCGAACTGGTGGAGAGCTTCCGCTGGGAGTGGATTTCAATTCCCCACATTTATAAATCACCATTCTATACTTACGCCTACTGTTTTGGGCAGCTCCTGGTACTGGCTTTGTTCCAGCAATACAAAAACCTGGGCGCTGCTTTCGTTCCGCGCTTCCTGAAAATCCTGTCCTATGGGGGTTCGGCAGCCCCAGCAGACATCCTGGCTGAAGCCGGCATTGATATGGCTGCCTCTGATTTCTGGCAGGGTGGCTTTGATATCCTGCAGCAGATGATCCAACAACTTGAGGATATCTGATATGACAACAGCACCCAACGCTATGCAGAAGAAACCACCATCGGCCTTTACTGTTTTTCGCAACAGGAATTTCACCTTGATGTGGAGCGGTCAGTTTGTCGATACGATGGGCTCGGCATTAACCTCACTGGCTGCCTCGATCCTGATCTTTCGCCTGACCGGCTCTGCTGCTAGCGTTGGCTTGATGTTGATCGCCACAGCAGCCCCCAGCCTGCTGGTTGGATTGGTGGCGGGGGTGTTCGTCGATCGCTATGACCGCAAGATGATCATGATTGCAGCGAATGTCATCCGCGCAGTCCTGGTTTTTTTGATCCCCCTGCTTGTGCCTGTCAATATCGTCTGGCTGTACGTGATTGTAGCCCTATCGTCTGCGGTTGGTCAGTTCTTCGATCCGGCGCATGAGAGTGTACTGCCAGAATTAGCTGACGAAGAAGAATTGGCCGCGGCAAATTCTCTGATGGCGATCAGTTCATTTGGTTCAACAGCCATTGGCTTTGCGGCTTCCGGTTTGATCGCCTCGGCTGCAAATATCGATTGGGCTTTCTATTTTGATGCTTTCTCATTTTTTTTCGGCGCGGTCTGTATATTCTTAGTCAAAATCAAACCTCTGCCGAAGATCGAAACAGGCAGCGTCCGCTTAGTCTTCCAAAACATCCAGGCTGGCATGCAGCACCTGTTTGGGACACCCATATTACGCTCCTTATTTTATGTTTCAGTCCCGGTGCTTATATCCTTCGGCTTGTCGAATTCACTGCTATTGCCCTTCGCCACGCGCGCATTGGGCGCGACGGAGTTCGAATATGGTATACAAGAGGGCATGACCTCTCTTGGTTTCGTTGCAGGCAGCCTGTTGATGGCTGGCATTTTCAACCGGATGCACGAAGGTCCCTGGATTGCAATCAGCTTCCTGGGAATGGGCGCTGCAGGAATCGCCTACTCCATGACTCACTCCATTCCGGTAGCCATTATCATCCTGACCTTTTCCGGTTTCATGAATGCCCCATCTGCAATCGGGCGCCGGTTGGTCATGCAGCGCAACACCCCACGCGAAATGCGTGGACGCGTGAACAGTGCCTTTTTCGTGGCGCGCGATGTATTATTCTTGGTTGGAATGGGCGCGGCTGGTCTGGCGGACCTGATTGACGTGCGCATCATGTACCTGATTGCTTCGCTGTTGGTGTTGTTTGGCGGCATTTGGGTACTGTTTCTGCCCGGTCTGCGGCAGGATGCCTTGCAATGGAGGCAGGCGATCAGCCTGCTGCGTTCCGCACCTTCCGCTCCAGGTTTGAGCGGCGGGCGCCTGGCTACACCGGCCGATTTTGACGCGCTGGTCGGGGTTATACCTTCGCTGTCCGCGCTGACTTTCCAAGAGCGCGAAAGCCTGGTACAGCACGGGCACATTTTCGATGCCCCCTCCGGAACTGCTGTTATCCACCATGGCGACGAGAGCGATGCAGCTTATTTCATCCTTTCCGGTAGGACGATGGCTGGTTTTCCTTCCCCGGAGGGCGGCTTCAAACGATTGGAAGAACAGCTGCAAGGCGATTTCTTCGGTGAGATCGCCGCGCTGACTGGTGTCCGCCGCACCGCTGATGTGATTGCCCAGGAGGATACCACCCTCATCCAAATCCCAGCCCAAACATTACGCAGCCTGATGGGCAACCCGGTGCTCAGCCGATTATTCCTGACAAAAATGACCGAGCGCCTGAACCGCCCCAGCATTAGTGACTTGCCGCGATTCGCGGGCGTTGACCAGCAAGACTTGAAGGATTTGCGCACTGAACCAGTAAGTTAAACTTAACCAGCTGACCTGCTTATTTTGATGGATTGTATAAGGAGTAGGTCGAAGAAAGGAATATAATTAAATGTCAAAATCACCTCTCGATGAGAAGACTCTTGCTGATCTACGAGCAACTCTGGGAGATGATTTCCTCCCCGAGCTGATTGCAGCATACTTAGAAGAAACCCCCCTGTTAATCAAAGATTTACAGCAAGCCCTGGCAGAGGGCAATGCGCAAGCATTTACGCGCCCAGCCCATTCAATCAAATCCAGCAGTTCGAGTCTTGGAGCATTGGATTTCTCTAAAAAAGCCAGGGATTTGGAAACGATCGGAAAATCCGGTGATCTCAGCCAGGTCGCAGTAAAATTAACCGAGTTTATTGGCACCTATCCAGAAGTGGAACAATCCCTGAAGAATCTCCTGTAAGGACTTAAAACTGGGCTCACTTCGTCGGCAAAGATAAAAGATTTCGGAAATTAAAAAGCGGATTGCTGCACAAAGACCGCTTGGCATTTATAAAAAGGATTCCTGTTATGAGCCGTAAAACTACCCCCAACCCAGGACGCCTCCTGGTTGTTGATGACAATAAAGTCAACCGGCTGCTGCTTGGTCGTGACCTGGAACAGCAAGGACACACGGTCTGCTTCGCTGAAAACGGTCGTCAAGCCCTGGAGATGATGCGCAGTCAGCCCTTCGACATCATCCTGCTCGACATCCAGATGCCAGAAATGGACGGCTACCAAGCGTTGGAACAGATTACCAGCGATATCGATTTACGGAACATCCCGGTGATCATGACCACTGCCACGGAAGAGCTGGACAGCGTGGTCAAGTGCATCGAGCTAGGAGCGGAGGACTACCTTACCAAGCCGGTCAACCCGGTCCTCGTGCGGGCCCGGGTCAATGCCAGCCTGGAAAAGAAACGCCTGCGCGACCAGCAGCGCGAGTTGATTAAGAAATTCGCTACCGCGGAAGTCGCTGAAGATCTGCAAGAATCGGGTTTTTCCTTGGGGGGTAGATTTCTCGAGGCGACCACGATGTTTTCAGACATCCGGAGTTTTACCACAATCACCGAATCCCAATCGCCAGCCGAGATCATCGATCTGCTGAACACCTACTACACCTTGATGTTTGAAGCGATCAGCGGGCACAGCGGAGTGGTCAACCAGATGGTTGGAGACGGGTTGATGGCGATCTTTGGCGCGCCGCTGCCGCTGGATAACAGGCAGGAGCAGGCTGTGCGCGCCGCGCAAGAGATGATCGAGATGATCGACCTGTTCAACTTCGACCAGACTGCCCAGGGAAAAACCCAGATCAAGATTGGAATCGGCATCGCCAGTGGATCAGTTATTGCTGGTTACACCGGTACCCTGCACCGGGCAACCTACACCTGCGTGGGCGACACGGTTAACCTGGCAGCGCGTTTGGAAGCCCATACCAAGGTGGTCGGGCAGCCAATACTGATCGATGAAGCCACCCGCCTGGGATTGAGCAACGCCATCTGGGTAGAAGACCGGGGGGTGGTACAGCTGAAGGGTAAAATCAAAGAAGTGAGGATTTTTTCGGTGCCTGTGAATCAGTGAGGTAAATGCAAATGAATATACAGCCACCTTTGAATAACCCATCCTGGCAAAGCGTGCAGCTCGCTGCTGATCGCCTCCAGGCTGGCGCATCGCACGAACAGGCTGTTGAACTCTACAGCCAGGCGCTTTCGCTGCCAGATGTGCCATGGGAGGCGCACTGCGCCATGACCTTGAGGCGCGCCGAAAGCCGGCAAATGCTGGGTGAAAGCGAGGCATTGGACAGCGAGCTAACGGCGCTGGCTGATCAGGCCGCAAGGCGAGGCGATTATGCAACCCAGGCCACAGCGCTGACCGAGGTTGCCATGCATCTGCGAATAGGAGGTGATCTGGAACGCAGCCTGCAACTGGGTCGCCAGGCGCTCGAGGCGGCCGAAAAAACCAGCCATCCAGACCTGGAAGTGGAGGCGCTTTGCGCCAAGGGCATTACCCAGGTTGAGATGGGCGATTACAGCGCAGCGCAGGAATGCCTGCATGCCGCTGAGGCCCTGCCGCTGACGCCGGAAGAGAGATTGGGACAGATTAAGATCGCTTATCTGAAATCTATCTTCTATGGCAGAACGCTTGATCAACAGCAAGCCTCCTTGGCCATAGAGCAGGGACTGCGGGTGGCGAAATCCTCCGGTCAACGCAACTGGGAAGGCATCTTTTTGAACATGAATGCAATTGAGACTATGGATCTGACAATGGCGGGTTTGCTGCAAGAGCAAGCTTTGGATGCTTTCAAGACGGTGGGTAATCGCCAACGCCAGGGCATGATATTGATAAACACCAGCAGTTTGCTGAATAACCTCGGATTGTACGAGAGAGCGGTAGAAATCAACCGGCAGGCGCTGGAGATGGTTCAGGACATGCACCAGGAGGGAATGGTCGTTTATGCCATGCAGTTCCTGGGCTTAGCCCTGGCTGAGACCGGCGACCTGCCAACGGCGCAGACCAACCTGGATGAGGGCATAGCTCTAGCGCAAAAAACCAACAATCGCTATATGGAAGCCCTTCTCATCTTACTCAAGGCGCTGACCTTGCTGTATCAAAGCCGGCCGCAGCAAGCACTGGAGGTGCTACAAATCGCTGCGCGCCTCATGGAGGATTCCACGCGGCTTGAAAAAGCCAACCTGCTAGCCTACCAGGCGGCCGCCAACCGCTTGGTTGGGAATGGTCTGGAAGCCCACCGGTTAGCGGAGCAAGCCGTTTCACTGATTACACCAAACGACTTCGGCAACACGGAACTTCCCGTGGATGAACTCTACTGGTGGTGTTACCGAGCACTGGCGAGCGAGTCGGATGCGCTGACCAGCGAACCGATTTCAAATGAAAAGTGGCAAATCCTGGATTTAGGTCGCCAGGCGGTGATGAAGCCAGTAGAGTATATGTCGGATGCCGGGTTACGACGGGGCTATTTGCACCGGGTGCACGTTCGCCGGCTGCTGGTGCTTGAATGGCTGAAACACGCCTCAGCGCATGGTGTGGAACCCAAAGAATTGGCTGAATTTGCGGGGCAGGTGCAGCGCCCGGGTCGCCTGAACGAGGCCTTCCAGCGGCTGTTAAAAGTGGGGATGCGGCTCAACGCCCAGCGAGATGTTTCTCGCCTGCCTGCTCAGGTTGTCAACGAAGTGGCCGAGCTGACCGGCGCTGAGCGCATCGCTCTGGTGCTGCTGGACCCGCAGGGCGGGCGGCGGATGGCTGAAGTGCAGCTGCCTAGATTGCCTTATCCGGCGATGAGCGGTACGGTCGATACGCCCCCCGACCCGGACGCTTTCCTGGCTGAGATCGAGCCCTGGCTGGAGCAAGCAACTGCCACACAACAGGGCTTTGTGCGCCTGCTCAACCCTGACAGCGGGCTGACCGAGCAGCGCAGCGTGATGGTCGCCCCAATGATCAGCCAAGGCACGCTGGTAGGCGTGATCTATACCGACCTGACCGGATGCTTTGGTCGCTTTGAGCTGGAGGACCTCGACCTGCTGGGTGTGCTGGCAAACCAGTCAACCGTGGCGATTGAAAACGCGGACTGGTCAGCCACACTGGAGGAGCGGGTGGTCGAGCGCACGGCCGAGCTGCATGCCTCCAACCAGAACCTGGAACAGCGCAACATCGAGCTGGCCATTATCAACGAAATCCAGCAGGGGCTTGCCGCCGAGTTGGACTTCCAGGCTATCGTGGGTCTGGTGGGTGATAAACTGCTCCAGGTCTTCGATACGCCTGAAATAGGTATACGCTGGTATGACGAAAAAACAAATCTTATTCACTACCTTTTTGAATACGAACATGGTGAACGATTGTCGATACCATCCCAACCGCCATACCCTGGGGGCTTATTTGAGAGGATGGTCGAATCGAGACAGCCTGTTGTTTGGAATACTGTGGAAGAGGGGAATAAAATGTCCCCAGCTTTGCCTGGGACGGATGTGAGTAAATCAGGCGTTTCCATCCCTATTATTGTCAGTGACCGCGTTCTAGGTGCCATCAATCTTGAAAATTATGTGCGCGAGTATTCCTACGGTGAACCCGAACTGCGCCTGCTCACAACCATCGCTGCCTCGTTGGGTACTGCCCTCGAAAATGCGCGCCTCTTTGACGAGACCCAGCGCCTGCTCAATGAGACCGAGCAGCGCGCCGCGGAACTAGCTATCATCAACAGTGTGCAGGCAGCACTTGCCGCCAAACTTAACATTCAAGACATCTATGACACTGTTGGTGACAAGATCCGCGAAATTTTCCACAACTCCGATTTGGGTATTCGCATTTACGACCCCAGTACCAACCTGGAGCACTTTCCTTACATTTATGAAAACGGAGAGCGCATCACACTTGAGTCTTACCCACTACGTGAAAAAGGTTTTAGCGCGCATGTCATCCACACCCGCGAGACGCTGGTTATCAATGAGAATATTGAAGAAGCGATAGAGAAGTATGGCAGCTATGTAATACCTGGCACGCAAGCAGAAAAATCAATGGTCTTTGTGCCATTAGTGGTAGGCGACCAGGTGCTTGGCTTGATCAACCTGACAGACATGGAGCGTGAGCACGCTTTCAGCGATTCGGATATACGCCTGCTGCAAACGCTTGCCAACAGCATAAGCGTCGCCCTCGAAAATGCCCGCCTCTTCGACGAGACCCAACGCCTGTTCAAAGAGACCGAGCAGCGCGCCGCGGAACTGGCTATCATCAACAGTGTGCAGGCGGCACTCGCCGCCAAACTGAACATTCAGGACATCTATGAAACGGTTGGTGACAAGATTCGCGAAATTTTCCACAAAACCGATTTGAATATTAGCATTTACGACCCCAGTACCAACCTGGAGCACTTTCCTTACATTTATGAAAACGGAGAGCGCATCACACTTAGGTCTTACCCACTACGTGAAATAGGTTTTAGCGCGCATGTCATCCACACCGGCGAGACGCTGGTGTTCAATGAGAATACTGACGAGGCGATGGAGAAGTATGGCAGCTACGTAATACCCGGCACGCAAGCAACTAAATCAATGGTCTTTGTGCCATTAGTGGTAGGCGACCAGGTGCGTGGCATGATCAACCTGACAGACATGGAGCGTGAGCACGCTTTTAGCGACTCGGATGTGCGCCTGCTGCATACGCTTGCCAACAGCATAAGCGTCGCCCTCGAAAATGCGCGCCTCTTTGACGAGACCCAGCGCCTGCTCAATGAGACCGAGCAGCGCGCTACTGAACTGCAATTCCTTAACAGTGTCAGCGAAGGGCTGGTGCGCGAGCTGGACTTCCAATCGATCATCGACCTGGTAGGCGAAAAAATTCGAACCGTACTCAAGATAGAAGATATGTACATTGGGCTTTATGACAGCGTCACGAACATCCTTTCTATACCGTTTTTGATTGAACACGGGGATCGATTCCAGATCGAACCGCATCCGGTAATGGGTGGTTATGCTGGATGGGTGATTGAACACAAAGAGGCACTCATCATCAACGAAGGTCTTGCTCAATGGAGAGCCAGACATGGCATTGGTCCATTAATTGGAGACACCAGCCAGCCAGATTTTACCCAGAGCGTTATCGCAGCTCCTATCTGGTCCTCAAACCAAGTTATCGGCGTGATAACACTGTATGCTAATGCTGCCAATGCTTTCCCCGACTCGAGCGTCAAACTGCTGACAACCCTGGCAGCCAATCTTGGAGTTGCCCTGCAGAACGCCAGGCTATTCGATGAAACCCAACGCCGGGCACGCGAGACAGCCGCTTTAGCCGAGGTGGGGCACGATATCTCTGCCACCCTTGACATTAACACGGTGATGGAACGTATAGCTGCTCACGCAAAAGATTTGCTGGATGGTGACAGCAGCGCAATTTACCTGCCAGATAAGTCAGGCCAAACCTTCCGTGCTATTGTCGCGCTTGGCGATATTGCTGAAGAAATTCTAGGAGATGCCATCCAGGTTGGCGAGGGGATTATCGGCAGCCTCGCGCAATCCGGTGAGGCTGAATTTATCAACGATACCAATGCCGACCCACGTGGTGTTACCATCCCTGGCACTGAATATTCGCTCGAAGAACGTTTGATAATTGCCCCACTCCTGGCTGGAGAGATTGTTACTGGCATAATGGCTGTCTGGCGTACTGGCGGAAGCCTATTCAACCAGACTGAATTGGATTTCCTGATTGGTCTATCGCGCCAAGCTGCGGTGGCGATCATGAACGCGCGCCTGTTTTCGGAAGTGCAACGCCAGAAAGAATATTCCGAAACGCTGGTGCAAAACAGCCCGGTGGCAATTGTCACTACCGATACACACTACATCATTAATTCGTGGAATCGAGCTGCAGAGCGATTATTCGGTTACAGCGCCAACGAAGCAATCGGGCAAGACCTTGACAAACTTGTCGCCTACCGGTCAGACACAAAGACCGAAGCGGAGGCTTTTGACGAACAGACCAGCGCCGGAGGAATGGTGAATTGTATTACCAAACGCTGCCGGAAAGACGGCAGCCTGGTGGATGTGGAGCTTTCCGGGGTGCCCGTTGTCGTTGATGGGAAACCGACGGGGGTGATCGCTATTTATCATGACTTGAGCGAGCTCAAGCGGGCCGAAGAGGCCATGATCGAATCGCAGCGCCGCCTGATTGATATCATTAACTTCCTGCCTGATGCCACACTGGTGATTGACAGTGGAGGCCACGTTATTGCCTGGAATCGAGCCATGGAAGGCATGACTGGGATCACGTCAGAAGAGATGTTGGGCAAGGGCGATTTCGAGTACGCCCTCCCATTCTATGGTGAGCGACGCCCAATCCTGGTTGACTTGGTGTCCAAGCCTCAAGAAGAGCTGGAGCAGAGATATTCCCAGATTCAGCGACATGGCTCTATCCTGGTCGGCGAAACCTACGTGCCGGCTTTGCGGGGAGCTGCGCGCTATTTGTTGGCTACGGCCTCCATCCTGCATGACTCGAAGGGTAATGCTGTGGGTGCGATTGAGATCATCCGCGACATCACAGAACGAAAGGGTGCAGAGGAGGAACTAAAGAAAGCCAAGGAGGCGGCTGAGGCAGCCACCCAAGCTAAGAGCGCATTCCTGGCTATGATGAGCCACGAAATCCGCACACCAATGAACGCCATTATCGGTATGAGCGGTCTGCTGCTCGACACCGAACTCACCGTCGACCAGAGCGATTTCGCTGAGACCATCCGCACCAGCGGTGATAACCTACTTACCATCATCAATGACATCCTGGACTTCTCGAAGATCGAGGCTGGCAGGATGGAGCTTGAGCAGCAGCCTTTTGATCTGCGCGAGTGCGTGGAGTCAGCCTTGGACCTTATGAAGCTCAAGGCATCCGAAAAGGGTTTGGAGCTGGCCTTCGAAATGGCAAGCGATGTCCCCGCGGCGATAACTGGCGACGTCACGCGCCTGAGGCAGATCCTGGTCAACCTCCTGAGTAATGCACTGAAATTCACTGAATCAGGCGAGGTAGTGGTAACCTTGGAGCGTGAGGGTGAGGTCAGCTCGCCCCTACAGGAACTGCATTTCGCTGTGCGTGACACTGGCATTGGCATCCCTGCGAACCGGTTAGGGCACCTTTTCCAGGCTTTCAGCCAGGTGGATACCTCGACCTCCCGCAAGTACGGCGGTACAGGGTTAGGTCTTGCCGTCAGCAAGCGCCTGTGTGAGATGATGGGTGGCAGGATGTGGGTGGAGAGCGAGGGTGTACCCGACCAGGGCTCTACCTTCCACTTCACCATCCTGGCAGCGCCTGCTCCTGAGGTAAAGGCAAGCCCAGCCGCAAGCAGAGAACAGCCAGAACTGCGCGGCCGGCGTCTGCTGATCGTTGACGACAACGTGACCAGTCAGCGCATCCTCACCCTGCAAACCCAGAGTTGGGGGATGCTGCCCCGCGCTACCGGTTCGCCGCAGGAGGCGCTTAGTTGGGTGCGTCAGGGTGAACCCTTTGACCTGGCTATACTGGATCTGCATATGCCTGAGATGGACGGCATTATACTGGCCGGGAGTCTGCGCGCGCTGCGTGAGGCGGAAAACCTCCCGTTAGTTCTTCTCTCGTCGCTGGGCGGAAATGCGGGCGAGCTCCAGGCCGGTCTCTTTACTGCCATCCTGGTGAAGCCGGTGCGGTCGTCAGCATTGTTTGAAGTCCTGCTTGGCATCTGCGCGTCGCATGTGGTCCAGCCTGTGCAGGCTGCTTCAGCAAGACCTGCACTTGATCCAGAGATGGCGACCCGCCATCCGCTTCGCATTCTGCTGGTGGAGGATAACGCTGTCAACCAGAAGCTTGCCCTGCGCTTGCTCTCACAGATGGGCTACCGGGCTGATATGGCGGCCAACGGGCTGGAAGCCATCCAGGCTGTCGAGCGCCAACCCTACGATGTTGTACTTATGGACGTGCAGATGCCCGAGATGGACGGTCTGGAAGCTACCCGCCGGATCTGTACACGCTGGTCGGGAGGGGATCGCCCCCGCATAATCGCGATGACCGCCAACGCCATGCAAGGCGACCGGGAGCAGTGCCTGGAGGCAGGTATGGACGATTACCTCTCCAAGCCGATCCGGGTAGAGGAGTTAGTAGACGCGCTCGTGCGATCAGCGAGTATAATAGAAGTGGGTCGAGAAGACTAACCGGTTGGTTGGCACAAGCCGGGATGGATATGCTGTGGGAGGCACACCGGTCCATGACTATGCCAGAATCAATCCGGGCTAATGCAAGATATCTATAAAAATCGTGACAAATAAGGTTGAGCTCATCAGTAGCATTCCCCTCTTTTCATCGCTGCCACGCAATGAAATCGAAAATCTTGCAGCAACCCTGCACACGCGCCATTATCTCCTCGGTACGATCCTGTTTGAAGAAGGCGCTGCGGATACGAAATGTTTTATTGTGCAGGAAGGGCAGGTCGAAATCATTAAATCGCTTGGAACCCCGGACGAACGCATCTTGGCGGTACGAGAATACGGCACAATCCTGGGTGAGATGAGCATATTTATGCCAACCAAAGAGCATACTGCCAGCGTGCGAGCGTTGACCCCGCTGACAGTATTGGAAATTACCCGGACCAAATTCGATGCCTTGCTGCACAAGCAGCCTGCCATGGCTTATGAGATTGCGCGTATGACGAGCGAATATCTGGATGAGTCAGAAAACCTGACCATCCTGGATCTGCGCCAGAAAAACCTTGAACTCACGCGGGCGTACGAAGAACTCAAAGCAGCCCAAGAACAAATTATCGAAAAAGAGTTGCTGGAAAAGGAGTTGCAGATTGCCCGTACGATCCAGCAAAGCATCCTACCGCAGGTAATTCCCCAATTTGAGGCGCTGCAGTGCGGCGCATTGATGGTTCCAGCGCGTTCAATTGGGGGCGATTTCTACGATTTCATACCAATGGACGATGACCGGCTGGGGGTGGTCGTGGGAGATGTGTCGGATAAAGGTGTGCCTTCGGCCTTATATATGGCGCTGACCTACAGCCTGGTGCGTGCTGAAGCCAGCCATAAAGCGGACCCTGGAGAGACGCTGCGCAGTGTAAATCAGCACCTGCTGGATATCAATGCATCCGATATGTTCGTAACCCTGCTCTACGGCGTGATTAATACCCACACAGGGGTCTTTAATTATGCCCGTGCCGGTCAACTGCTCCCTATCTTGGCTGCTGCTGGTGGCCGACAACTCCCGGTTCCCCATCAGCTCGGCCAGGCTTTAGGCTTGCTTGAAGAGCCTGTACTGGATGAACAGCAAATCAAGCTGCCTCCGAATGGTTGTCTGCTGCTTTTCAGCGATGGCTTGACCGATGCAATGGATCAACAGGGAGACTTCTTCGGTTCAGACCGTTTGTGCACAATCCTGGCCGAGAACCAACAGGTAACTTCAAAAGACATCTGTCAGATCATCTGGCAGGCGATACAAGAATACTCGCAGGGCGTGCCCCAAACGGATGATTTCACCATCGCGGCCTTGCATTGGAAACCCAACAACAAGCAATGACTGAAGATGGTGTAATCAACAAACTGGTTGAATCAATTCGCGGCACGCCGCTCTTTGCAGACTGCGAGCAGACAGCGCTGGTAAATCTCGCCAGGGCATGTCGTGTCCGACACATGCCGAAAGGATCGGTGGTCTTCTTCCAGTCCGATCCAGGCGATGCCCTGTACCTGGTGCTCTCTGGCTCGGTGACCATCTTGCTCAACAGCCTGGACGGTCGTGAGTTTGTAATCAACGAGGTACGCTGCGGGGATTACTTTGGTGAGATATCCCTGATAACCGGACAGCCTCGCAGCGCCAGCGCTATTACTTGTGAAAAAAGCGAGCTGATGTTGATTCCGGATCAAGCCTTCCAAAAGGTGCTGAACAGCCAGGAGCAGGTGGTCCGTCATCTGCTCGAAAACACCGCCCAGCGTTTATCTGCCAGTAGTGTCCGCGAAAGCGCCCTGGCTTTCCTGGATGCTTCCGGGCGGATTGTGCGCATTTTATTGCAGCTGGACCAGGAGAATGCTGATAAAGGCTACATGAGCCTATCCCAAGAGGACCTGGCGCAGCGTACTGGCCTTACCCGCCAGACCGTCGCTAAAATTTTAGGTCGCTGGCGCCGCGCAGGGTGGCTGCTAACCGGGCGCAACCGGATTATGCTGCTTAACCGGGAAGCATTAAATAAAGTCGCCGAACAAAGCTACCTGTAAGTCGTAAAGTTGACAGTACATCTGTCGCCAATATGACATACAATCGCCAAAATAAATGCTACACTAAACACAGTTACTAAAAGTCAAATTTGGTGGTGAGACGGGTGACTGCACCCCAAAATCACGCCAAAACTCTCAATCAGATAAAGGAGAAAATGTCATGGACGGGAAACAGGTAGCAACCACCAATCGTGTCTTGAAGAAACTATCGGCATTGCGAGCAACACTCAGCGACAGTGAATTGAATGTGTTGGATCAGATAGTTATAGGCGCTACGACCGATGTCGCAGCCCACAAGATGGCTGACCGCAGCGCTGACCAGGTGGCAGACAAAGCCGCCGATAAAACGGCCGATGTCGTAGCCCACAAGATGGCTGACCGCAGCGCTGAACAGGTGGCAGACAAAGCCGCCGATAAAACGGCCGATGTCGTAGCCCACAAGATGGCTGACCGTAGCGCTGACCAGGTGGTA
>Ga0114922_10002447_pt1 | contig 17423 bp, 11 predicted proteins | sample AartaG_FD_100975 | JGI IMG/M metagenome (GOLD analysis project Ga0114922, IMG submission 100975) | Deep subsurface microbial communities from Aarhus Bay to uncover new lineages of life (NeLLi) - Aarhus_00045 metaG | ecosystem: Environmental > Aquatic > Marine > Oceanic > Sediment | place...
ACCCGGCTGAGGACCGCGCCGATGATTTTCCCGTTGATGGCCTGTAGTTGCCTCTTGGCGCGCTTGACTGCATCGCATCTGGTCGTACCCGCCTTCAGCACTATGATGGTCCCGTCGGCCGCCGTGCACAGTGGCGCATTGTCGGCGACGAACGACACGGGACAGGAGTCGTAGATGACGACATCATATTCATCCCGCGCGTCTTGCATGAACTGCTTCATCGAGCGGCTGCCAAGCAGCTCAGCGGGGTTGGGGGAACTCGCTCCGGCAGAGAGGACATGGAGCTTGCCGTCGCCGTTGTCGCTCCCGCTGATGGGCTGGACGAATTCCCGCCACGGTTTCCCCTCGACAAGCACGTTGGTCAGGCCGGGCTCGTCCCGCAGACCGAACGCCTCGTGGACTCTTGGCCGGCGGAGGTCCGCGTCGACCAGCAAGACACGCTTGTTGTCCCGCGCCAGGGTGGCGGCCAGATTGGCCGCCAGCACCGTCTTCCCGTCTCCCGGTGCAGGCGAAGTGATGTGGAGGGCTTTCATCTGGCCCTGCTCGCCGCTGAAGTAGATTTTGGTGCGAATGGACCGGAAGTACTCGGAGACAGAGCTGCCCCGGTGTTTCAGACTGTATGCCGCCCGCTCGCAGAAACCGTCGACGTTGCCCGTGGACGACGGAATCTCTGACACGTAGCCCAGCGAGGGCATGCGAATCCGATTCTCCACGTCGTCCGGCGTCTTGATCGTATCGTCAAAGTAGTCGAGGAAATACCCCAGTCCAATCCCAAGCAGCAGGCCGAGGATGGCTCCAAGAACTGCAGCGCGCACTCTGTTGGGTGACACGGGGGTCAGTGGAGCCGTCGCCCGCTCGACCAGGCTGTTGTTGGTGATGCCCGTGTCCTTGGTGAGGTCCACCTCCCTCATCCGGCCGACGATCACATCAAACAGCCGGGTTTGGCGGTCCACCTCCCTCTTCAGCCGGTGGTATCGGTGAGACTTCTGGGCCGATTCCTGGACCACTTGATTCTGCTGCTTGAGGGTTGCCGCGAGCTCTTGCTCCCGGCGTAGTTGCATGCTGCGTTCCCGCTGAATCGACCGGGCGGCCCGCAGGACGGCCTCGCGCAGTTGTGCGAGCACGAGTTTCCTCTGGTCCTCGAGCGCCGTTACCTCCGGGTGCTTCGCGTAGTGGCTGTTCAGAGCCGCTTTCACCTCCAGCTCGATGCGCGCGAGGCGTCCACAGAGTGTCTGTACGGCCGCATCCTTCCCGATGGACTGCACGGCCAACGCGGCAATAACGTCCTTGTCGCCCTTCAGCACCCCCTCGACGGCCTCTGCGGCCACACCCAGTTCTATCCGGCGCAGTTGTACCGCGGTGTACTCTTCGTTGAGGGCCTTGAGCCGGTCGGCCGCCGGGTTCCCCATGCCAGCAGACTCCAGATGCGGAAGGCCGGTCGTCGCCTGGTATGATTGCAGCGCGTCCTCGGCACCGACCAGCGCCCGCTCTTGCTCCTCCTTCTGTTTTTGCAGCGCCTGGAACATCTCGAGGGCGCTGCTCTTGCGCGCCGAGACGCTGTAGCGAACGTACGCTTCGGCCACGGCATTGGCAATGATGGCGGCCCCCTTCGGATCCGCCCCTCGGACCCTGACATCCACCAGATTCGTGGCATCGACCGGCTCTACCTTGATACGCTCCCGCAGCCGCTCCCATGGCTGCACGGGACGCGAAGGCTCTCCTCCGAAGATCCGCCGCAGTTCTTGCGCCACCCTCTGCCAGAGGCCGGGACGGGAAACGTCCAGAGCGTCGCCGTCTGCGAAGAACGTCGCTACTCGCCCGTCCTCCAGAGCCCTCTCCAGCACTGCCCGGCAGGTGATCAATTCAACCTGGGTCAGATGATATTCTTCTTCTCTCTGCTCTTGCAGTGTATCGAAGAGCGCGGGCCGGGGGGGCTTCCGCTCGATGAGCAAGCGCGCCGAAGCCTCGTAAATGGGCGTGGCCCGAAACGCGTTCACGACAAAGAGGGTGAACACCACGGTGGCGCAAGTGAAGATCGCCCACGACCGGCCCCGCAGGACTCCGAGAAACCGGCGGAGTTCGGAGTCCGTCGTCTCGAGCCCGTCCTGCGCCTCTCCAACTGGCAGTTCAGTCATCTGCTTGACACCCCTTTCGGTCTGGCGGCGGCGGGGCGGCCACCTCGGCATTACAGCCCCGGCATGAACCCCTTCAGTCCCACCGCTTGGAGTAGTCCGCCCAGCACCCTGACGGGCGAACTGGTGCGAACGATGATCACGTCGCCCGACTGGATCGGTATGTCGGACGTTTTCCCCGCCACAATGGCGGGCAGGTCGACCGGGTAGCGCTTCCGGCCCTGCGGTGTTTTTCTAATCAGGTAAGTTCTTTCCGACCTCGCTGGGCTCGTCAACCCACCCGCTCGGGCGATGGCATCGAGCACCCCAACCGAGCCGTCTTCCGTCAACTCGTAGCAGCCGGGACGGCTGACGAAGCCGAGCACCGAGAACGCCTTCATGCGCGCAGGCACCACGTGCACAGCGTCACCGGGCAGGATCGCAACATTCTCTACCATGTCGAAGCTCTTGACGAGCCTCGCCAGGTTGACAGTGATCGTCCGCAGTTGAGGGGTATCGCTGGCGCCGGCGACCGCGCGGCTGATCAGGACCTTGTCGCCCGCCGGTTCCTTCAGGCCTCCTGCGAACAGCAGCGCCTCGATCAGCGTAGTCTCGTTGGTCCTGAGGGTGATCGTTCCCGGCTTCACTACGGCTCCCGTGACGACCACTCTCTTGCTGCCGAATTCGCTCACCGCCACGATCACCACCGGATCACGGTAGTACTCCTTGCCGTAGAGCTTGGTAAGCTTCTCAGCGGCCTGCGAGGCACTCAGCCCCGCCACCTGGACCTTCCCGAGCAATGGCAGCGAAATCCCGTCGGGGGACACGGCCAACTCCAGCCCGAAGTCCTCGACGTTTCGGGGCCGGACCAGCACCGTGACCTTTACGACGTCGCCCGCGCCAATTCGATACTCCGCCCTGTCAGGGCCGACTGACTGGCGCCAGCGCGCGAACGCCACGCCGAGCGCCGCCGAACTCGGCACCTGCTTGCTGGCCTGGGGCGGAGGTCTCTCCGGGTCGGACCACATCTCCGCAAGGTCATTGAGGTAGTTCCGAGCCACCGGGCGCTCAAAGTCTACGTAGCTGCACCCGGCGACCAGCAAACCAGCGCCAACCAGCACCAGGATTCTGTGCATCGCCGCCTTGCCCCTTTCTTGAAAGGACCCATAAGACAACAGAACGAGCGCTCCCGGGCTGTGTCCGGACCCGTGCCGACGGGACCGACAGCCCCAATGCACGGTCACGGCCTGGTGGGAGAACCGTGCTCGCCGAGCCCGGCGCGCCTGCCGCCCCCGCCGTGGCGGTCGCCACGCCGGTTCGCGACCACGATGCCGCACCCGGCGACAGCGACACCGCCAATGATGAAGATGAGAAGCTTCGAGGTCTTGGACAGCGTCGCGGTCTTCGGACCCGCGCCGGGTGCCTTTGCCGTGGTTGACCTGGCGGTCACCCGCTTCCCCGGCTCGGGCAACACGACCAACAGCGTGCCCAGCTTGCCCTTCTCGCTGACGGCGAACTGCTCGATTGCCCGGTCCGCCACCACCAGCCGGTACCGTCTGGGAATCAGCTTCTTGAGCTGGCAGCGGCCCTTCCCGTCCGTCACCAGCCAGGCGACGGCCGTGCCGTCAGTTGTGAAGAGCTGCACCTCCGCTCCGGGCAGCAGGTGCCCCTTGTGATCCCGCACGGTGACGGTGATGTCGCGGGCCATCAGCGCCAGCTTGCGGCCCTCGGCCTGCGCCGCCGCACACGGTGTCCACAGTAACGCCGTCACAAGCAACACTACCACGTAATTCCTCACCTCGACCACCTCGTTCCAAATGCCCGAGAGGGCGACTGGCGTCGCCCGCTCGTGACTTGCCAGAGGGAACAAAGACATCCTTCCCAAGTAACGTCGACCCCTTCGCCGATCATGCCGGCCTCCACAGGCTCATCTTTGCCCACAACTTGCACCCCGGCGCTCGCCGGAAACGGGGACACGCATCTTTTCGCCGCCAGGCTGCGCAGGAGATCCGAGTCAGCATCCAACGCTCAACACTCAACATCCAACATCCAATTCCAAACCTCTCAGTTGAGCGTTGAATGTTTGATGTTGAATGTCGCCCTTTCCAGCCGCCGAAGCGCGGGTTCTCGATTTGTGGACAAAGATGAGCTCCACAGGGCTGGCGGCATCATATGGGCTCGATACAGTCAATACCCACCTCGGTCGCCACCGATCGCCCCAACAAGTGCACCGAGATGACCAGGCGGCACTGCTTGCGCCGCGTGACGATGTATCCCTCCGCGCCCTTCAGCGACCCCGCCTTCACGCGCACGCGCTTGCCGCTCCGCAGATAGGGCCATCGGTCCACCGGAAGAGGACTTTCCATCATCTGACGGACCGCCTCCACCTCCTTCGCAGGCACGGGAACGGGACCACCGCCGTCACTGACGAGGCGCACCACGCCCCGCGCTCCACGCACCAGGCCCACACGGTTGCGCAACACCCGCGCGAACAGATAGCCGGGAAACACAGGCTTCTGCACCCACTTCCGTCTGTCTTTCCAGGAGCTGAGTATGTCGTAAAGGGGAAGGAAACTTTCTACGCCCTTCTCTGCGAGCGCCCGATGCGCGACTTTCTCGTGGCGGGAGCGCGTGTACACAGCGTACCATTGTGCCGCTGCCAATCTTTGGTCGCCCCGTTCCTCAACCTCGACTGACGCTGCGCCGTGCTCGCCCGACACAACGTCAAGGGGCAACCGGTTCCCGCTCGCACTCATCTGATACCCGCCAGGAAGAAACGCACCACAGGCGCACCACATCCCTCTCACTTACAGGCGCCGAGCGCACGTAAGTGTTTGAAGCGGCGTGGGTTATGCTGCCGACCTCTCGGCTGCCGCCTGCAGTGCAGCGACCGTTCCACACCGACAGTATGCGCCAGAGGGCCCGAGGCGTTTCGCAACCACCGCAGCCACGCCCCCGCAAAACCGGCGCGGGACCGATGGCGGCGAGACAAGGCCAGCAGGCAAGCGGGCCCGCTGTGTCCAACGCGCGGACACAAGGCGACGTAATCCCTCTCATCGAGCGCAATGTGCCCTAACCCTATGTATCGTCAGAGGTAATGCCGAACTTGAGCCTTTTCCTTGGCTCGGGCTCGCGCCCTTCAGGCCCTCCGACGAAATCCAGGTGGGGCAGGCATCCGCCTTCGCGAGAGGGACATAGCCGCTTCGGCGGAGTCCCTTCCTGCCCGTCCGGCGGCCGACAAGAATGTCCACCCCCCGTTTCGTTGGAACTCCGTGGAGTGCGAGCTGTCAACTGGCGTCCTCTCCCGCAAAACTCACACTGCAAGTCTAGGCAAGTCCCGTTCCCGGTCAAGTTTTATTCCATCACTAATCTGATCTTGGGCCAGAGGACGTGCTTCCACAGGACATGGCGACAGTAACGCCGCTCAGACTTGACGCATAACACCGCGCACAGTAGAATTGCTTCGGACGACGCGAGGCCGACGCCGTGCAGACGCAGGCGGGGGAAAGCGGATGAAGAACTTCGGGATGAGCAAGCGGATCGTGGTGACCGGTGGGTCGGGCTTCATCGGCTCGCATCTGTGTGAGCGGCTGCTCGCCGACGGCCACGAGGTGCTGTGCGTCGACAACTTCTACACCGGACGCCGGGCCAACATCGCAGGCCTCATGGGCCACCCGCTCTTCGAGGTGCTTCGGCACGACATCACCTTCCCCCTCTACGTCGAGACGGACGAGATCTACAACCTCGCCTGCCCCGCGTCGCCCGTGCATTACCAGTTCAATCCGGTGCAGACCACCAAGACCTGCGTGCACGGCTCCATCAACATGCTCGGCCTCGCGAAGCGTGTGAGGGCGAAGATCCTCCAGGCATCGACGTCCGAGGTCTACGGCGATCCCGAGGTGCATCCGCAGGTCGAGGCCTACTGGGGCAACGTCAATCCCATCGGCACGCGGTCCTGCTACGACGAGGGCAAACGGTGCGCCGAGACCCTCTTCATCGACTACCACCGCCAGCACAAGCTGCGCGTCAAGGTCGCCCGTATCTTCAACACCTACGGCCCGCGGATGCATCCCAACGACGGCCGTGTCGTCAGCAACTTCATCATGCAGGCGCTGCGCGGCGACGATATCACCGTCTACGGCGACGGCTCGCATACGCGGAGCTTCTGCTTCGTGACGGACATGGTCGACGCGCTGGTGCGCCTCATGAACACCCCCGACGACTTCACCGGGCCGGTGAACCTCGGCGACCCGTCCGAGACCTCGATCCTCGACCTTGCGAAGCTGGTGATCAGACTGACTGGCTCGTCGTCCAGGGCCGTGCACCGCCCGTTGCCCGCCGACGACCCCGCACGCCGCAAGCCCGACATCACGCTCGCAGAGGCCACGCTCGGCTGGGCGCCATCGACCCCGTTAGAGGACGGACTCCAACGAACCATCGCGCACTTCAGAACGCTGTTGACGGAGTAGTCGGCGGGCCGGCCTCTCGCGGTGTTGGGTCATTGATGCATTCTTCCTGCCGAAAAATGTCCGGCGGGCTTGACACGGAAGCGAAAGCGGGGCATATTGCATAAGGCCTTGCGAGACAAGATGTTATGACATGACTCGTTTTTCTGCCGAACAAAGCCATTGAAACACTGTGAAACACTTGGAACGGCCTGGACGGAGGGTTCGAATGGGATATCGCACCGAATCGTTGGAGAAGTACCTCGCTGATGCGGCGGCTGGGCAGCCCACGCCGGGCGGAGGAAGCGCCTCGGCGCTGGCGGGGGCAGTCGGAACGTCGATGGCGTGCATGGCGGCCAACTTCACCGTCGGCAAGAAGAAGTTCAAGGACGTGGAGGGCCGCGTGAGCGAATTACTGGAGAAGTGCGACGCGGCCCGGAAGGCGCTGCTGCGTTACGTCGACGAGGACGTCGCGGCGTATACGCACGTGTCCGGGGCGTACTCCATGCCGAAGAGCACCCCGGAAGAGAAGGCGGCCCGCAGGGCTGCGATCCAGGACGCGCTCAAGATCGCGATGGGCACGCCGACGAACGTCTTCCGCGCCTGCGCGGAGGTCTTGGGCACGCTGGACGAGCTGGCCGACTTGGGCAACCCGAACCTGATCAGCGACGTGGGCGTGGCCGCGGCCCTGGTGCTCGGGGCGCTCGACGGCGCGCAACTGAACGTCGAGATTAACCTGGCATCCCTGAAGGACGAAGCCCTGGTCGCCTCGACACGTGCGGCGCTGGAACAGATCGGCCCGCCGGCACGCGACGCAGCGAGGAAAACGCTTGACAAGGTATACGGCCGGGTAAGAGAATAAGCTCGATACGATGCGATGACGGAGCCTGTGCGGCACGTCTTCCGCGTCGCCTTCTTTCTGAGTGGCCGTGAATTGGATTGGAACGTAGCCCGGTCGCAGCGCCGCTGCAGCAGTTGCGACAAGCAATTCGCTGAGGAAGAGCCCTACTACTCAGCCCTGTACGACACGGGCACGGAGTTCGAGCGAAAGGACTTCTGCGCCGAGTGCTGGTCGGCCCCCGAAGCCCCGCACCGCGACCGGGCCTTCTCGTTCTGGAAGACCGAAGTTCCCAAGCCTGACCAGCCCAAGAGGATCTTCGTGGATGACAACGTAATATTCGACTTCTTCCAGCGTCTTGCTGCCGAAGACGAGCAGCCGGTCAAGCGGAACTTCCGGTACATCCTCGGCCTGATGCTGATGCGGAAGAAGAAGCTCAAGTTCAAGGACGTCGTCCGCAAGGACGGTCGGGAATACCTTGTCCTCCGACGGTCGCGGACCAAGGAAGAGCACCGCGTGCTCAACCCCCAGTTGACTGATGTGGAGATGGAGCAGGTGAAGGCGGAACTCACACAAATACTGGAAACCGAGGTGGTGTAGCCGGCCCGGTCCAGGGACAGCAGGAGGACGCATGAAGATCGAAGAAGTGGCCTACGCCATTGCGGGTCAAACGCTGGCCGTTCTCGAACAGAAGTATCACTACCGTATCCCCGAAGAGCACAAACGAGACGTTCAGCGCACCGTGCAGGCGAGCCTTAACGACATCTTGGCGAAGGCCAAAGAGCCCGAGGCGGCCGAGGCACCCGAGGAAGCGGCGGAAGAGTGAATCCCGCGCGCGCCTACAGCACGGCCGTGAGGGCCAGCAGGATCGGCGTGGCACCCGCGCGGGTGGAGGAAAACGCCACCGACTTGACCGGATCGGCGGGCCGGTTGTTTCTCCATCTCTTGGCATAGATCGCCGCGGGCTCCCCTAGCGAGGTGAATCCTTTCCACGCCACCGCCGCGTAGTCCAGCTTCCGGCCGCGCTCGTTCCAGTCGATCACGTCCAAGCCGTATCGAAGCGGGATCTGCGTCTCCAGCCCGTTCCGGTACTGCACCGTGAAGTGAGCGACGGGCCGCCCGTGCTTCACATGTCCCTCGCACGCGATGAGAAACGCCAGGTACCGGACGGCTCGGCCGATCTCCACGCGGGGTGACGTGGAGTCGCCGTCGGGCCCGAGCACGCAGCAGTTCCGGCCCGGATCGCTCGGTGCGCTGGTGACGCGATATGGCACGCCCGCAGCGATGAACAGACCGGGTGTGAATGCGCTCAGGTCGTTGTCCGGCCCGCGATCCGTCCAGCCTTCGCCGTCGCCCGGGATCGGATCGGTGAGACTGGTGTTACACGCGGCCGAGATGTCTACGAGCTCGCACTGGTCCGAGCGCAACACGGCGGGCGGCGGCGCCAGCCGGACCCCCAGGTTGGTCAGCAGGGTGGAGATGTATCGCCCGGCGCGCGAGTCCGCCGCCGTCTGCACATCCCACCGGACCTGGTCGACGACCACCCGGCCGCGCCCGGCGTGCAGGATCAGCAGGCCGTACTCGAGGGGCGACTCCGCGGTCGAAGCAACGCCGGTGACGTCGCCCTTGGCGGTTGCGACGGCGGTGGCGGCATACATCCTGAGCGGGACTTCGCCCAAGTATCGCGCTCCGTGGTCGGTAAAGTACAGGTCGGCCGAGGAAAGCCCTCGCGCGAGGCCGTACCCCGGGCGGCTGAGCACGAGTCGCTCCCGCGGGGACTCCGTGATCTTCACGTGCTGCCCCGCGACGGCCGCCAGGGCGCCCGCGTGGTCCGGCGCCAGGTTGTGGACGTAGAGACAGCCGCCGTGTTGGACCCAGTTACGGAGCGCCCGGAGCTGGGCCTTGGCAAGTCGAGAGAGACAGGCGCCTGTGAACAGGACCGCCTGCACCATTTCCAGGTCTCCGGCGGAGAAGTCTTCCGGCAGCGGCGGCGCGTTCGCCCCGATCCGCCGAAAGGCCCTTGCATCGGCGAGCATCTTGGCGCTGACCGGCGTCCACGAAGGCGCCGCATCGGCGAGCCGCGCCAGCAACAGGCCGGCGATCGGGGCGCGGGCGGCTTTCTCGACCAGGTCCATCTGCGTAAGGATGTAGCTGCCCTTGCCGTGGAATACCTCGAGCGCCGCCGCCCACCGCAGACCGCCCGGCCCTCCCGCGTCCGCCAGGCAACGGAAATTGCCCAGGGCCGGCTTGCGGAGCAAACCCGTCGCCACGCGGTGATCGTTTTGCCACCAGCGCATCTCGAAGCTCGACAGGCCCCGGAGCACGCCGTGCTCGCCATCGCGCACGAACGTGATCGACGCCCCTCGCCCCTCGTCGAGGACCGTCGTGACGGGAGTGAGGTCGTAGGGCAGATCGCTCTGCGCGAGGACGATGGCGAGACCGCCCTCCGCCACGAAGGCGCGGATGGCGTCGGCGTCGGGCGGCAAACCGGGGGCGAGCGCGTTCTCGCCGATGATAATGGTATCGAATTCGCCGTGCGGCGCTCCGTGGGCGGCCGAGTATTCCGCGCCCACGGCGGACAGCGCCGCCGCCGTCCGACCGTCCGGGTCATACAGGCCGATGCGGCGGGCACCGGCCGCTCGCACGCGCGGCCAGATCGCGATCTTCCGGCGATGCTCGAACTTGCCCACCCGCGTGCCGGTCAGCTCCACGCTGAACTCGGCCAGCATCGAGTTGGCGTTCTCAGGGTCGCGGACGTCTCCGATGTCCGGCAGCTCGAACGCGACGGGCTTCTTCTCCTCCGAGCCCGCCGCAAGGAGCAGTTGCTCGTCGCAGTGGGTCACGCCGCCCTCAGCGGTGATAACTTGGCAGACCAGGTCGCAATCCTGGTCGAACCGGGTATCATTCCTCAGCACGAGGTCCTGGACGAACCGGGTGCCTGCGTAGAAGTTCGCGAACAGCTCGGTCGACAGGGCGACGAGCTCACCGGCCATGTCGCCAGTGCCGGGGGGTGCGGGAGGCCGGCCGATGGTGTGTATCCCCGCCAATCTGGCCATGCGACACGCCCCGATCTCGAGCATGGCAAGCGACGCCGCAGACTCCGCGAGATCTACCTTGGGCGCATAGGCTCCGTCGCCCAGGAAAAACGCGAGCGAGTTGGGGGTGAGCGCGCGCCGCGAATGCTCCATCATGCAGAGCGGCCTCTCCGCGGGCCGCTCCGGCAGCCACGGGCCGGGCGGTGGGTCGAGTGCGGGCCACACCCGGCCGCGGATCGCCTCGGGCGCGTACGGCCCGGCGTCTCGGAACGCGACCCCGGCGGCCGGAAAGGGGACCGAGAGAGGGCTGGGCACCAGCACTTCGCCGGTGTCGACCAGGTCCGCATCGCCGCTGTTCTCCACCGGGCGGGTGGGGTCGACCTCGGCCACCGTCCGGGCGAGCGATTGGAGCCCGTGAACGACGCGCTTCCCGTAGCGCCGGACCATCCCCTGATCGATGCTCCACATCACGACTGATGGATGATGCACGCGCGCCGAGACCCACTTCCGTGCCAGTTCCGCGGTGTTGACCCAGAACCGCGGGTTGTCCACCGCGTAGCGCTGTTCGTCGTCCGGCAGGGGCAGCTCGACGATCACCAGCAGGCCGACTTCGTCGGCGGCGTCGAGCAGCGCCGGGCTCGGGGGCAGCCGGTGGAACCGAACGGCGTTGAGGCCCCGCTCCCGTTTCAGCGTCGCCAGCACCTCGCGCGCCTGCTCGGGCGCGATCGGGCTCGGTGGCGTGCCCGACCGCATCTCGCCGAACAGTTGCCCCGACACCGGGCAAAGCGACTCAGACCTCAACTGGATCGGGATGTTGTTGAGCTTGAACGTATCGCCTTCGAGCCGGAACTCGCGGAAGCCAAGCGGCGTGTGTATTCGATCGACGACGTCGCCGATGAACCCCTGGCTCTCCTCGCCCGGCCCGTTGGGCAGCGTAGACCACAGCGCGGTGCGCAGCGTGTACAGGTGCGGGTAGTCGGGCCACCACAGCGTGGCTGAGTCCCACACGGTGCCCATGTCGATCTCGGTGACCTCGCCCGCGCCCACGACGCCGCGGATGGGAACGCACGCGGTCGCCTGCCGCGCCCCGTCGTACACCTCGTTGGTGAGAGAGAACCCCAGCGCCCGCCCGGTGCCGTTGCGAACCGTCACCGCGACCCGAATCCGGCCCTCGTCCGGCCCGATCCGGCCTCGCCGGTTCACAGGCAGGGTGGTCGTCACACGGACGCCCACAATGTGGAGTTCCGGGATGATGCGCAGTGACACGCCCCCCCAGATCCCCGGATGGTGCGCCAGCCCCGGATAGATCAGCTTCCGGGCGGCTCGCCTCCTGGGCGCACCGTCTTCCGTCACCTCGGCGTAGGACATGTCCTGCACGCCGACCAGGATCTCCGCCTGCTCGTGGGGGGTGACGAAGTCGGTGATATCAATGTGGAACGGGATGGCATCCCCGACGTGCTGGCCGCATCGCTCGCCGTTCACGAACACGACGGCGAAGAAATTGACCGCCTCGAAGTGGAGGGCTAGGCGCGAGAGGGGTGGAATGTCCGGCACGATGATGACCCGGCGGTACCACGCCATCCGGGTCGGGATCATTTGCGGCCGGACCCCGGACGACGGCGACAGAAACGCCGTCCAGGGCATCGGAACGGGGACCTCACACCATTTCTTGGTCTTCGGCCTGTCGAGGCCGATCTTCTCGGGCTGCATCCTCCAGGTGCCGTTCAGGCTGGTGACGGGTGCAAGCCTCAAGGTGAGCCTCCAGCAAGTCCGGCCGGCATTATAGCGGGCGGCATCGGCGCAGACAACAGCCAGCACCCACCGGACCCGCAGCCTGGGCCTCGCTGTTCATGTCAACGCTGACGAAGAGTAGGGCATAAGCCAAATGAGGGGGCAGACGTTCACGACCAAGGCCAAGGGGCAGGAGAGAAGATGTCCCCCCTCCGTGTTCTTCGGGGTGAAGTGGCTACAGCCACCCGCAAAGCTCGGCCAGCAACCGCGCGTACTCGACGAAGTTGGGCCACGAGATGTCGGACGGCACGCCGTGGTCGCAACTGGGGATGAACCCGCCGTCCTCGAACAGCGGCGGGACGACGCGCATCACTTCCTCGCGCATCACCCCGCCGCCCTTGGCAAGGGCGCGTTTGTCGATCCCGCCGCGGTACGCTATCGTCTTCCCGAACGTGCGGCGGTATTCGACGATGTCGTTGTGCGCGGCCACCTCGATCGGATCGCACACGTTGATGCCCGACTCGATCCAGATGGGCATCAGCTCGCCGATGAAGCCGTCGGAGTCCATGTCGACGACCGGGACGCCGTGAGCTTTGACCAGCTTGATCCATTTCTCGTAAGCGGGCTGGAGGAACTCGCGCGTCATCGCCGGCGAGATCATGCTGTGGGCCTTGTACGCCATGTCCTCAGAGATGTGGAAGTAGTCGAGCCGGACGCGTTCGACCACCCGTTCCGTGACGGTCAGGACGAACTCGCACCAGAAATCGATCATGTCGTGGACGAAGTCGGGGTCCTGGATCATCAGCATGCACAGGCCCTCGAATCCGCACCACTCACGAAGCTGCCAGAACGGCCCGCTCCAGGCGATGCCGCACACATGGTCGCGGCCCCGCAGCTTGTCACACCGCTCGGCGAAGTCATCTGGGAACCGGCCCGGCTCGTCCGGGTCGTAACGTTTCTTCATCGCCTCCCAGTCGTCGCGGTTCTCGACCGGGCACTTGATCCAGCGGCGGGTGACGAAGTCCTTCGGATAGCGGAGATAGGTCACGTCGAACTCGTTCGAGATCTCGCAGATGTTCCCTTTCCAGTCCTGGACGATCTGCGAGTCGGCCTTGCGCTCGATGACCTTCTCTTCGAACTGCGGCATCATCAGGGTCTCGACGCCGAGGCGCACGGCCTCGGTCTGGAGCTTTTCCTGTTCGACGCCGATGGTCTCGCAGAGGTAGGCAAACCAGTCGACCCCCTCGGGCAGGCCCTGCGTGCGCCACGCCTTCCGCGTCGACTCGCGCGGCCCGCCGGGGTGGAACGGCACCTTGTCGGGTGTGCCGAACGTGAGGGTCTCGATGTAGCGGTCTCGCGGGTTCATGGCACGGCATTATAGCCCGGGGGTCGCCGCAGGCAAGCGCAGCCGGGATAGCTCTTGACCCCACCACCGGGGCGGAGTAGATTCCCTACTTGGTGGGTGAGGATTCCGGGAACCGTTCGGCCCCGGAACGCGTCTAACTCACCAACGGCTTATTGCGCAAGGAGTCTGCGACGATGAAGAGAGCAATGGTCTGTTTGATGTGCGTGCTGTCGCTGTCGGCGTCGATGCCCGCGAACGCGATGATGGTCAACGTTCCGCTGGAGATCCTGGTCAGCCGGGCCGAGCTGATCGTGACCGGGAAGGTGACCATGGTCGCGGTGCCCGCCCAGTTCCAGCGGCCGGTCCCCGGGCAGGCCCGCCCGATCAAGGCGTGGTTCACCGAATACCAGTTGACCCTCACGCGTGTCATCAAGACGGCTGAAGGGGTCAAGGCCGCCAAGGGCCAGACGATCACGATCGTCGCGCAGGCCGCTCCGCCCCGTCAGCCCGGCCTCATCATGGCCGACGGGCCGGCCTACCCCTCGCTGCGCAAAGGTACGTCGTATGTGCTCGTCCTCCAGAAGGACACGGTCAAGGGGCAGTACTACCTGCCGTCATACCCGAAGAACTTCCGGCTGGACCGCAAGCAGGACGTCGCCCCGATCGTGAAGGCGACCGAGGTGGACAAGTGGCCGTGGGGCAAGCCGGTCAACGGTTTGCAGTTCGCGCTGGTGACGACGCGGAGCTGGGCGCAGCTCGGGCGGCAGGTCGTGCGGCGGCGCGTCGGGAACAAGTGGGTCAAGATGCCACCGAGCGTCCACGTCCAATGCGTGATGGCGCTCCGCAACACCACGAGGAAGCCGATCACGGTCAGTGTCTATCCCGGCGACCGGTTCCTTGCGCTGGGTGCGGTGAACGACGCCGGCAAGAAGACCAACGTGGACTTCTACGCCTACCTGCAGACGAGGAAGATCCCCCCGTTCGACCCGGCGGGGAACACGCTGAAGGTGGAGCCGGGCAAGATCACATTCATCTCGTCGTACGGCAAGGGCGAGTACGGCATTGGCTTCAACCTCGCCGCGCCCGCCGGCAAGTGGAAGCTGACCGCGACGTACGCGGCCGAGCGCAAGGGCGCGGGCCTGTGGGTCGGCGCCCTGTCGTCCGCCGCGGTGGACTTGGAGGTCCGGGCCGCGCGCAAGCGATAGCGCGGAAGCATGGGAGAGTGTGGGAGTGGGCAAGGGGCTCTGCTTCGGCTACTTCGGGCGTTCAGCGGTGCGCAGCCACACGGGGGCCAACTGGATCCGGGCCGCCTTCTCGATAATATCCTGGACGGTACGCCAACTGGCGTCCTTATCAGCGAGGACCAGGACGGGCCGCCTCGCCCGCCGCGGGCGCTTCTCGCGCAGTTCCTTCTCCCGCCGCAGACACTGCTCCACCTCTCGCAGGCTCAGCCGCTGCTTGCCGACAGAGATCACATCCCGCCGACGCCCGGAAGGTGGCCGGTCGCGAACCCGACGAACGGTGATGATGAGCCGGCCTCCCAGATCGGGTATCGCGTCCCGCGCTGTTGGAGCGCCCGGGTCGGGCTTTCGGGCGAATTCGGGCGAGTTCCGTATGGACGCCGCGAGGCGCACGTGTTTGAACCCCGCCGTCTCGGCCGTGCGGACGGACTGAGCGACCCAGCGCCACGCGACCTGAGGCTCAGCCTCGACAATGACGGGGACCGTCTCGCGGACCTGCTTGTTGCGCCCAATCTTGTCCAATTGCTCTCGCAGCCAGCGCCCGGTGCCCCGCGCCCGCGGGGCGCTCACGGTGTCTTCAATCGTTGTCAACGGGGGCGCGTCCGGGCCGGCCTGTGACACGCGGAGCGTTATTCGCACCTCGGTCGTGCTGAGAGGCGCCCGGTCCTTTCCGCCCTCCCCCGGCTTGAGGCGCGCCGGCTCGACCCCTTCGATCTCCTCTATCACAGGCGGCTCTTCGATCAATTCGAACGGGTCGTTCAACGGGACGACCAAGGTGCCCCCCCGGATGTCGTCGAGACCGATTCCCGCGGGGGTGCCGTCGGGGGCCCAATTCTCGACGAGAAGCACAACCAGCCCGCCCGCCCCGGCAACGGGCTTCTCCTCCTGTCCGTCGCGGTCATCGTGTCGGTCCTGCTGGTCTGCGGAGTCATCGCCGCGCGTGCGCGCCCTGCGGGAGCGCTCCGCCTCGTCCGAGCCGCACCCGGCCAGCGCCCCCAGCATCAGGACGGCCAGGCACGCCACCATCGCCCGCTCAAGGGTCAGACGCGCGCGACTCGGTCGTTCTTCACCCGGTCCCATCATCTTCCCTCCGGTGGCAACTGCCCCACATCGTCGCAGCCCGAGTGCCGGCGGAGCATCATCTCTGACGTCCAGCAATAGTCTAGCCGGTCTCACCGGGCTCGGCAAGCCGGACATGGCGCGCCCGGCACGCCGTACGAGCGCGGTCCTGGATGCATGAGTGGTCGCGCCACTTGGGTGGACTTTCCGGTGGCGTTTCCATATAGTGGCGGGCGGACAGGCCGTCACTTCTCTCAGGCAGCGGACAAGGGAAGATGAGCCAGAGCGATCAGTCATCCGACCTCGAATGGTGGCGACAGCCCCTGATCATCCTCGCGCACGCGTACGGCGGCGAGGCGGACGCGAACGACGCCGCGTCTATCGAACAGCTTGTGAAATGGAAGCGGTCGATGGGGTTCGATACCGAGCACCTCATCCTCAACCGCAGCATGATGGAGGGCGAGGAGGGCGGCGACGACTCACAGGCATATCTCTTCAAGAACCGACACGGCTACAAGGAAGACTGGCTCGGCAAGTATCTGCCCGTCGCGCACAAGCTCGGCATGCGCGTCATCATTTATTTCAACTGCCACTGGTTCCGCCGGTCATCGTTTCCGGACGACTGGTTTCTCGTCGACGCAAGCGGCCAACCGGCGACGTTCTACGGCAGCGGCGGCGGCGTATGCCCGCGCGGGCCGTTCCGACAGTGGTCCGCCGAACTCGCCGAGGACCTCGGCAAGTACCCCATCGACGGCGTGTTCCTCGACGGCCCGTCACAACACCGTTGCTGGTGCAGCGCGTGCCGCGACGAGTTCCAGGACCTCCACGAGCGCCCCTTGCCGGCGAGCACTGCCGAGTGTTCGCGCGAGCTGGCCATCGCCTATGCGGAGTTCCCGAGCGACGGCGCGGGCGATTACGTCCGCGCCTTTGCCCAAGGGCTGCGCCGTACGAACCCGGATGCCATCCTTTACATCAACGACCGCGCCGACGGCGGAGACGGCAAGGTGATGACCGCCACCGCCGACGTGACCGACCTGGTCGGCAGCGAGGGCGGGTTCGTCGGCTATCGCCCGCTCGAGCACCGCTTCGCCTTCGGGCCCGGCGTCGCCGCGAAGGTGCTGGAGTGCCGGGCGCGCGGACGCGGCCGGGTCGTGTTCTCGGACTGCGGCTACAAGTCGTTCGACTACCACGCGCATCCGACGGCGGAGATTTCTCGGATGTACGCCGGCACCATCGCCAACGGCGCCAACCCGTGGTTCCTCGTGCTGCGCGACGCCCAGGACAGCCAGGGCATTCAGACGGCGCTGCGATTCAACCGCCTGATCGCAGAGAACCGTGCGTCGCTGGCGAACGGCGATTCACTGGCGGAGGCGGCGCTGTTGCACAGCCCGCTGAACCTGCAACTGGCCGCATCGACCGAGCGAGAGGCGGACGACGTGGGCCGGCGCGATGCCGGTACCGGTCGTCTGGCGGTGTCGCGTCACTTCAGCGAGTTCGAGGGCGTCTACGCCGCGCTGGCGCGGTCGGGCTATCCGTTCGACGTGATTGAGGAGCTGAACCTTCTGGCCGACGAGCTGTCTGATCGGACGAAGCTGATCATTCTCCCGGCGGCCGGCGC
>Ga0114922_10002448_pt1 | contig 17404 bp, 13 predicted proteins | sample AartaG_FD_100975 | JGI IMG/M metagenome (GOLD analysis project Ga0114922, IMG submission 100975) | Deep subsurface microbial communities from Aarhus Bay to uncover new lineages of life (NeLLi) - Aarhus_00045 metaG | ecosystem: Environmental > Aquatic > Marine > Oceanic > Sediment | place...
GATTCATCTGCCGCCATGGGCAGGTTCCCTCATTTGGTCGATCACAATGCCGCCACTCCATTGATTGACCGAAAGATAGAGTTCCGGTGTGCCGGGGGCAACGTCAAAAAGGGAGTGCCGATTGCGGTGAATGTTTGGCCGGTTGTTAGCGAACGTACTACTGGGCTGCCTGACGCCCGCCAGCACCCCCCGCCGCAGATTGACCTCGGAATTTTTCCGGGGTGTATATATATAAGTGGCTGTGAAACCGCCAATTAGGCCGGTTTCAAGAGGGTTTCAAAGGGGATGGTCATCAAGCCGTCGAGTTTTGCACTTAAGAGAATACCGGGCCCCCAGTATTCCAATTACCGCCGTACATGCAGACACTCTCCTGGTGTAGTCGGTGATGCTGGGTACCAGCTTGCTGATCCTGCTGACTCTGGTATCGTTTGGCGCGGCTTTTGTTTAGTTTCTGCGTTTCGACGTGCACTGAGAATGTACTTAATAACCAGAAGCACAGCCCCGCCTTCCGACAGGGCTCACCTGTGCCAAATATGGAAATGCCTTCAACGGGGAAACACGCTCTAAACGATTACATGTCACTATAACGTCGCCAAATCGCGCAATCGATATAGATTCTGAGGCACATCAGCCATGCTCATGCGATACGCGGGTTGGCCAGCTGTGCCAGGAGTGAGTCAGAAACAACACCAGGACTAATGCCTGACAGACGCTTCACTGTTTAAGATACCTGATGATCTGCTTAGTGTGGGCGCGTTCATGCCAAAGCGTTCGACGCACGATTTTACGTGCGGACCACTGCTCGCCGATACGTGTCATAATGTTCGTATGATTGACTAACTCCGGTAACTGGCGATGGGTGTGAGTTCGCGATTTTTCAAGCATGCTCATAATCCCCTCAGGCATCTGCTCCTCGTTGAAAGCCAGACCGAGTCTGTCAAAGTACCACCACTCCGCCCAGACTACGTGCTTCAAAATGCCGTGGATCGATCCCTGTACTTCCCCGCGTATCGGTCTGTCAAGTCTCTCAGGTGATAATGGTTGAATAACTTGCAACAAGTCAGTTCGGGTGCACTCAAGAAGCCAGAGAGCGTGGCTTACCTCGTCGCTGCCCAGGGTTCGTCGGTCATCTTCAAAGAAGGCGTTGACTATATAGTCGCCCTCACTAATGAACGACCGGAATGATTCACCTACTTCCACGTCAATTGCCTCGACAGCGCGAGCTGCCCTATAGTTGTGGTTTGAAAGCCACTCAAGGTATTGGGCAATCCTCAAAGGAGCATTGGCAATAGCATCCTCCTGATTGCGTGCTGCCGAGTAACATCCGGGAAGATCAAACGCCCATGCTACCCAATGATTTGGCTCGATGTCTTCAACGCCTAAGCGGTACACCATAGCGTGCATCCTCGAAGCAGATAGAAGTCACGTTGACCGCAACGCTTTCAACCGAGATTTCCCACATAAGTATTTCAAAAATACGCCTGTCCCTTTCAGTATTCTGAATATGCAAGAATCTCCTTGAAAGGTCAAGAATCACCTCATTTGCTTCGAGCTTCAATTTTCTGACGACAGAATCCGACCGCCATACAGCCCCTGTGAGCGACGATCTCCCCCGGACGGGTCGCTTGACAGCCAACGCTAAGCATCGTAACCGTAAGGGATTAGGGGAGATAAAAGAGAAGGCGCCACCCGGATTCGAACCGGGGAGTCTTGCTATATGTAGCAGCGGGTTACGGGCGCGATATCGCTCTAATCGTGACCCGCTACGACCGTCTCAGATAGACTGCCGGTGCAGAGCAGGCCTCTGACGACGCACACTCACAAAATTCCCGATTATCTTGGTCTCCGTATACCTCGACCGTTTCATCGAGAAACCTCCTGACCTGCGATTCGTCAGAAAGCTCTACTTTCAATCTGCCTACCCTATGGGGATGCTTACGATGGAGCACCCGGCCTATGTTCAGAACATCCATCAATGGTGCGGGATAGAATGCCCTTGATTGTGCTGAGCTATCAGCCAGACACACAATTCGCGAAGAGCGTCTTTGATAAAGCTATCCGCTCTGCTATGAAGCAGTTCAGTGTAGGTACTTATATCGTGCTGATTTGTTGAAGGAAGACCAGCGAAGAATGCGGGCTCAATTGCTATTTCGGATCTTGGAGGGGCGGTTGGTTGGCCCGGGTTAGCAAGCCGGAGAGTACCAGTCGATGGAAAGAATGTGCTTTGATGGATCCCCAAGTTTCGCAGATCCTTGAAGGCGTTGGTCCACGTGTCACAGACCAGCCCCTTGTTTCCTGGGAAGAAGTAATTATCCGCTATGACAACCTCAAAGGAATTGACCCTCTCGTTACAGTCCTTTGCGAGCTTCACGAAACTGACATTCTTGACTTCTTTCTTAAATGCCAGCGCATTGGCTATCTGTGCCAACGAATCCAACAGACTTGATAGGCTCGTTAAATATCCGTCCATGGCCAGGTTGAAGCATAGTATGAAGTCGTCTCTTCCGTTATATCGTATTGTTCCAATGTTGCAATGTACCACCTCTGGTTCTTTCAGCGTGCCAGGATCAACAAACATGGCATTGGCGTTTAGACCCTGAATGAGGTCATAGTAAATTACAGACATATCATATCTACACTCCACAGATTGGATCCAAAGATTCAACTGCTTGTACAAATCCTCAAATGTGCGATAGCCCGACCTATTTCCAGTCTTGAAAAGTCCCTGCTTGTCGAAAGCTTTCACGATCTGTAGGACGCGCTGAAGAGAGGCCTTCATCTACCGCTCCAAGTCCCTGTCTTCATCGCGCTGCATCATGGCATCGATTTCCGCCTCCCATTGATCCAGGAATCTCTGCACGTTATTGGACTCTTCATTGAGCGAGCGATATCTTTGAATCAGTTTCTTGTGATGAACATGTGCAGGGAATGGTTCCCCAAGAGGGCGCGAACCCCCAGTGGTTGATATGAATGAGGAGTACAGCTGTCTCCTGACCTCTCTTTGGTCATATCCTATCTCGACGATCCGCATGGCCAGATCATAGAAGGTGTCGCCGAGAGGAATCTGGTCGAGCAATTTGGTAATCAGAAGCAATTGGTTCTTATCGGATTCGCCAATTGTGTTCCGGAGAGTTGTCAATGTTGAGGGTTGTATATTTGTGCTGCAGGCAAGGCCAATCAGGCGGGCTATCCAGTAGATGCCGTAGTGCTCAGCATCCCACTCTAGGACACGTGACACAAATTCATTCTGCTTCGCATCGCTCACTTCTTGAAATAGAGTGCTGAGATCATACGGGAGCGGATCGTAGCCCTCACTCTTGACCCTATCGGGGTCAAGACGAAGTCGAAAGAACTCAAGCAGGTCATCAGGACGGTACTCCCAGAGTACGCGGAGCATGAGTTCAAGGCAGTACCCGGCCATGCTGTCCCAGTCGAGTCGGGGGAAATTCACCAGTGCGAAGATAATGTTCTTGAGAATGTCCGTCCTATTATCCGTAGCCCATTTCTCAGCGAATCCTGCCTGATGTGAGCCGTGCGAGATTCCGCTCAGGACAGAAGCCGCCAAAACCTGATCCTGGGACATATTCTCCGACAGCACTTCGTAGACTTTCAAGACGGCCGTGAAGTCACGGTACTTATGGAAATACCAGAGCGTTTCAGCACAGAGTCTGCGAATGTTCTCGTTGGCTCCGGAATTCAATCTCTGAACGAGCTCCAAATCTTCAGCCTCAAAGTCGTCGTAATCGTGCAAGTGTAAGCCGGTGAGGGCTATGGTGGCTGTGTCGCTATCTGTCTCCGCAAGCAAGGTATTAACACAGCTTTGCCATTGTGTTTTGTCCTTCCGCTTCACACCGCACAGAATATAGCCGAGCGACCGGATATATGGCGGTGAGAGACCGGAACGAAAAGCATGATCGCCAGATATTGTCGAGATCATGCTTGCGGCAAACTCTGTTTCATCGTATCCCAAGGTACGCAGAAAAGATACGAGGCCCGTGGGAGGGGAATCAGCAGTCTTATGAAAGCCGTCTATTAGAACAAGAAGGTGTCGGGGATCATCCGACCATTTGTCGAGGGATTGCTGGACAGCCTTTTGCACTTCATCGCCCGATGGATCCAGCCCCTTCTTGCCGAAAAGGAGATGGTACAGCTGTAATTCGAATTTATCTTGAAGTTGCTTCTGGAGCGATTTCGCCTCAGTCCTGATTTCCTCCGGACCAGTTTGAGACAAAGGTGCAAGCATCTCGAGAATCCAATTCATAACGAACGGATCCTCATCGTTCGCGTGTGCACGGAGAAATTCAAACAGCACTTGGAATTCGTCTTGAGGCTCCTCGGTCAACGAAAGATGATGGAAAGTATCGTGTAGTTCGATTAAGCACCTGTGTTTCAGATCCTTGTCCTTCGACTCATTGAAGGTAGTGAGTAGTAACGTAAGAGCACGCTTTCTCACTTTTCGTAGCTCTTCATCGGCGAGCGGTAGCTGGTATTCTCTCCACTCAACGGCCCTTCTGTCGCCCGACCACTCTGATGTGTCTACTTTAATCTTGAGTAGGTTGGGAAGAACCGCCAAACATCGAACAAGTAGGGCGCTGCTTTTTTCTTCTCTCAGCATCCCTTCGATCACATCGAGCGTCTTCTGATTGAAATCCGGCTCGTACTGGGCGCGATTGCCTTTTACCAGAAAGTCACGTCCGTAGTAGTAACCTGTGATTTTTTCAACCGACGGTGACAGAAAGCCTCTGATCGGATGGGGTTCACTATCGAGATCGCACGATATTCGGAGGAGCAACTTAAGCGCTCCCTCAAAGTAATCACTGTGTGCAGCGACAGGCTGTAGAAGGCCGGGCAATTCCTTAAGGTAGTCGTCCCTTCCGAGGGTGATAGAGCCGAAGACAGGATGCGTTTCCTCCTGTGTGCTTTTCTCAGACTTGTACAGTGCTTGACAGAATGCGAGCACATCCTTCGGACGATAAAAGGCTATACTCTCAACCCAGGAGATAACATTAATGGCTTCCTTGACTGATAGCTCTTCTACTTCTGGATCAAGAGATTCCGTGAAGTCCTTGAGGAATTTGCATTCCTCAGCGTCCTTGATACGCATGCCGCCTTCAAAATACTTGTGGAATATTGGCCACCAGTCGCCCTTGATTAGATCCGCTATTTCTGTTGCCGTTATGATCTTCAGGTGCTCGTAGTTTTGAGCCCAATCTGGCGGAGGATCATCGATGTTGAGATAGAGATACACCCTGGTGTCTGGTTTACCACGACGCCAGACCGTTGCGACTTTTTCATCGAACTTACTCTGGAGAGATTCATCTCGCTTGTCGGGATCCCGACGGGGGCTGTCGAAGATCACACGATAGACATTATCCGTCTTGTCATCAGAAAGCCATGTTGTCCAGTACAGATCATTTCTCCCGATGTTCTTGATTAGGTTTACTGAGAGGAGATCTTTCAGGAAGATCAGAGTTGTGACCAGATCCTCAAAGTCATGCGCACTCTGAATCTTGGTTAAATCGATCTCGTGCTCAGCCACGTCCTATCTCCAGTCCAGTGGTTGATTCAGCGGGAGTTCGTACCCACAAGTGTTCTACCCCGAGTTTTCCCACGTAAGTATTTCGAGAACATGTCTGTCCCTTTCAGTATTGTGAATATGCAAGAATCTCCTTGAAAGGTCAAGGATTGCCTCGTTCGAATCGAGATTCCATTTTCTGGCGACAGAATCCGACCGCCTCACAGCCCTTCTGAGCGACGATCTCCCCCGGACGGGCCGTTGATAGTCAATGCTAAGCGTCGTAAGCGGATGGGATTAGGAAGGATAAAAAAGAGGCGCCACCCGGATTCGAACCGGGGAATAAAGGTTTTGCAGACCTCTGCCTTACCACTTGGCTATGGCGCCCAATGAAAAGCGGGAAACGAGGCTCGAACTCGCGACAGCCACCTTGGCAAGGTGGTGCTCTACCAACTGAGCTATTCCCGCTTATCGAAAACCTGCCATAAGAATAATATCGGCATTTCCCCTTGTCAACTTGTTTCGATTCCCAGTGGATAAGACTATTGATATCTGCATTATAAATGTCCGCTCCACCCCCTGAATATGTCTGTTGGACAGGGTGGTTTGGCAGCAGACGGATAGGACATTGATTATACTGGCTTCAATAACTCAGCAAAGACCTGCTCAGCGCCGATCGACCGGAATGCCCCTCTGTTGCTCACGCCGACGAAAGTTGCGGACCGCTTTCTCGGTGTCACGCTTGAGTTTGGGTAGATACCACGGAACGAGTTTCTTAAGCCAGTGCTCATGGATCGCTGCCGTGGCGGTGTCATTCATCAGGGAAGCGTACAAGTACAGATCCTTGTGAGCCTCGAAAACCAGGGAATCCTGCTGAAGGACCAGTTCCAGCAGGCCTATGGCAGTCTCGTGCTGCTCCAACATAATATGGCTGAACGCCTTCTGATAAAGAACATACACGTAGTATGGCTGCCCAGATGCTTGAAGAGCCTGGGAGTAGTATTCCGTGGCTTTGAGATTGTCCCCCGCAACATAGTAATCGAGCCCGGTCTTATACAGTTGGACGAACTCAACCGGGTAGGCGGGTACAATATCCCCGGAGATATCCCTGACCCGCTTGAAGACCGATGCGATAGTTCCCATAGCTGCGCTTGGGTCCGATTTATAATACCATCCGACAGTGCGGTAGGCATCGTGGAATTGCCTGAAAAGCAGAAGAGCTCTCTCCGCGGGCGCCGACGGCTTGATGCCCGTGGAGAACATTATGTAATCCGGGGCCCTGGTGAGCAGGTAGCGGGTGTTGTGCTTTTGCTCTTTCCAGGTGGTTTGCATGCCTTCGATCGGTTCCTCGGAGTGACGAGCGATAGTGGAATCCGTCAGGCCGACCATATCGATTATCTCGTGGCCGAGGAGCTCATAGCCGAAAATTCCGATAGTCGAGACCGCCACCGAGAAGTCGGTCGTATCCGATGCCTTTATTTGCTCAGCCATCCACTTCATCTTGTATGTGAATTTCCGTTCCAGGAAGTTGTAGTTGTTCACGTGATCGTAAGGCAGCCGGTAGGTCAATCCGAGCAGCAGGGCGGAGACTATGAACAGCACCATCAGGCGCGTCTTGCGCTGTAGTTTCTCTATCAGCAGGTGTACTGACAGTGCTGTCATGATGGCAACGGGGCCGAACACAGGGACAAAAAAGCGGTGGACTTTCAGGACGTCACCGCCCACGAGAATGATGTAGACTGTGTAGAGGATAGCAAAAAGCCAGACAGCCCGGGCGGCTCGGGAAAGGCGGTTCCAAAAGAGCAGCGGGACAATCAAGCCCGCCCCGAGAAAGCCATAATCCACGAAAAACTGCCCGGTATATTCAAGTCCGTTGACTAGTTGATCCAGATGCAGACCGGTCTTGGCGAAAAACGGGTTGGGGAAGATTGAACCGTAGTAGATTATTTTGAAAACCGCGAATGGAAGCGACACCACCAGCGCAGCGAGAGTGCATCTGAGCGAAAACACGGGCCGGCGACGCTCGGTGATCGCCTCAATGACAAGAAACAGGCCGGCCAGGAGCGCGCCCTCCGGACGTATCCATACGGCCAGCGCCAGCACGAAGATCAGCAGGTGGTTGCGCCGCAAATAGAGATAGAGCGCCGACAAAGCCGCAAGACCGAACGCGGCCGTTTCAAGTCCCGCCGGCGACCAGTAGGCCAGCGAGAGGTTGAATCCGACCAGGTAGGCCGGTAAAAGGGAGATCCAGCGATCCTTGTCGCCAAGAAGCAGGCGCGCCACAAGCCAGGTCAGGATAATCATGCCCCCACCGCACAGGAAACCGGTCAGGCGGCTTACGATGACATAGCCCACACCCAGGGCGCCCCAGAAGACCGAGTAGATTACCCAGGCGAAGTTGGTGAATCCCTCAATTCGCTCTCCGATGTTGTAGACCAGGCCGTGACCGTTGAGGTAGTTGGCCACGTAACGATACGAAATGAAGGCGTCATCCTGAATGAAGCTCAGTTTGTGTGCCAGGAAGGCATAGACGACCAGGGCCGGAAGAAGCGGCAGCAGGAGACGAAGACTGTTCTTCAACTGGTTGCTCAAGTGTTCTTTGCACCCACAAGTCGCTCAAACAACTCAACGTACCGTCCGACCGCGGTGTCCCAGGAGAAATCCTGCCGCATACCGGCCTTCATGATCCTGGTCCAGGACCGCCGTCGGGCATACGCTCGACAGGCCCGTTCGATTGCCGAGAGCATGGCCTCGGGCGTCTCCTCGCAGAAGACGAAACCCGTTCCTTCGGTGCTGTCCGGGTCGAAATCGACGATAGTGTTGACCAGCCCCCCAACTTCGCTGACTATCGGTACCGTACCGTACTTGAGCGAGTACATCTGATTGAGGCCGCAGGGTTCAAATAGTGAGGGCATCAGGAACATATCGGCGCCGGCCTCAATCCGGTGGGCCAGGTTCTCATCGTGCACCAGAAAGGCCTTCAGCTTGTCAGGGTATTTCTTTTCCAGGAGCGAGAACAGCTTGTGGTACTTCTTTTCGCCGGTGCCCAGGACAATCATCTGTATGTTCATTGCAAAAAGCCGGTCGGCGGCTTCCCGGATCAGTTCAAATCCTTTCTGATGCACGAGTCTCGAGATAATCCCGATCAACGGCGTTTTTTCTCTGACGGGAAGGGCGGCTGCTCCGAGCAGTTCTATCTTGTTCATGCTCTTGCCGCTCAGATTGGCAGCGTAGTAGCGGAACGGCAGCCGCCTGTCGCGTGACGGTGACCAGACTGTGTAGTCGACCCCGTTGAGTATCCCCACCAGGTCGTCCGAGCGCTGTCTGAGGACGCCCTCCAGCCCGCAGCCGAACTTGCCGGTCTGGATCTCCTCAGCATAGCGTGGCGAAACGGTAGTGATCTTGTCCGCGTAGTTCACGGCCGCTTTGAGGAAGTTCACTTTGCCGTAGAACTCAAACGGGCCGGTAGCCCAGAACAGTTCCTTCGGCAGGCCCAGAATGGCGAAGCGTTGCCCGGGAAACAGCCCCTGGTGGGCCAGGTTGTGGATGGTCAGAACCGATGCGGCGCCGTCGTAGAAGGGATCGTCGGCGTAGACCGTTTTCAGATACACGGCCGTCAGTCCGGCCTGCCAGTCATGCGCGTGCACGATATCCGGTCGGAAACCGAGTCTCATTGCCGCTTCCAGGACGGCCCGCGCAAAGAACACGAATCGTTCGTCGTTGTCGGGGAAATCCTTCTTGGTCTCGGGGTGGCCGTACAAACCGGGGCGATCGAAGTAACCGGAATTGCGCACGAAGTAGGTCAGCAGTCCGGATCGCTTGTCCCGGATTACCGAGAACTCCGCTATGGCGCGTTTGTCTCCAACCAGGATTTCCAGCGACAAACCTACGTTCTCAAGGTGATGTCCGGCGGTGTTCAGCGACTTGTAGTGGGGAATGAATACTCGGACCTCGTGACCCTGTGCTGCCAGCGCTCCGGGCAGAGCGCCCAGAACGTCCCCCAAGCCACCTGTTTTTATGAAGGGGACCATTTCCGAAGCAGCGACCAGTATCTTCAGCTTAGGCATCTTTCCCCGCGGCCGGTGTCTTCTCGATCGGCTCCGTTTCTTCCAGGTTTAGCTGCCGCAGGAACGCCGCTGATTCCTCAGGCGGAGTCGGATTGATGTAGAAACCGGAACCCCACTCAAATCCCGCCACCCTGGTCAGCTTGGGAATAATCTCAATATGCCAGTGGTAATGCTCGTGATGTTCCCTGGATACCGGTCGAGTGTGCAGCATGTAGTTGAAGGGCGGGTCGTTCAGGGCCATTTTCAGCCGCGCCAGGCTGTCCTTAATGGCCCGGGCCAGCACCATGACCTCGGAATCGCTGAGTTCGAGATAGCTCGACTGATGCGCCTTGGGGATAAGCCAGGTCTCAAACGGGAAGCGCGGAGCAAACGGCTGAATCACAAGGAACGCATCGTGATCCCTGACCACTCGAACGCGGTCGGTAAGTTCCTGCCGGATGATGTCACAGAAGATGCACCGTTCCTTGAACTCAAAGTAGCGCCTGGCCCCTTCGATTTCTTCCGCCACCCGCCTGGGTATGATGGGTGTCGCGATGAGTTGGCTGTGGGCATGTTCCAGTGATGCCCCGGCCGCTTCGCCGTGGTTCTTGAAGACGAGGATATACTGAAAACGCCGATCCCGCTCAAGGTCCATCATGCGCTCTCGATAGGCCCAGAAGACATCGCGTACAGCCTCGTCGGACATGTCCACGAGGTCCTTGGCATGGTCGGGGGTTTCGATAATGACCTCGTGAGCGCCGATTCCGTTCATCTTGTCATAGATACCCGCCGGCTGCCGGCTGAGTGTGCCCTCGACCACCAGGGCAGGGTACTTGTTGGGCATGACTCTCAGAGTCCAGCCGGGCTTGTCGGGCTCGGTGCCGGATTGACGGTAGGCCAGGATTTCCGGTGGCGTACTGTCCTCGTGACCGGGACAGAAAGGGCACATCCTGGCCTCTGCGCGTCTGGGTATGGGCGCAAATGACGCTGGCCGTTTGCCTCGCTCGGTTGATATGATAACCCAGCGACCGGTGATGGGGTCTTTACGAAGTTCCGGCACGATGCTCTCCAGATTATAAAAGTATGTCTATCGGTAGTCGATTGTCAACCGTCTCTCATCTCCTGCAATCGCCATTTCGGCTGTTGCCGCAGCCTGATCCGGCAGGCTGCTTTATACCGCTCCCCCGGCCTAATGTCCCTGTCTCTGCAGGCTCTGTCTCTCCCTGCCTTGCTCAACCGGCTGAAAAGCGTTCCGCCTCACTGCGGAAGCTCAACCGCTGGTGACCGCCTGCCGAAACTCCATCGCCCCTTCCTTGCTCATGGCGCCGTTCGCTACCGCCCGCAGGAGGTCAATCTCACGGTCGGACAGACTACAGTTGCGCCTGGCGACACTGCGCCTGACGGTCTCTATCGCCTTATCAAAGTGGTACTGCTCGTACTTCTCAGAGCTGCCCCATCGAAACGAAGGTACTTCCTTGTCCGCGATCAGGGTACCGCCGAGTATGTTGCAGCAGACACCGATATTGATGCCGGTGTTGAGAAGGGTGCCGATGCCGAACTTGGTATGGTCGCCTACAAATGATCCCACCTTGATGGACCCCGTGTCAACGGCCCTGTCGTTAATGCTCACGCGGATATTGGAGTAGTTGTTCTTGAGGTCCGAATTGGTCGTCATGGCTCCGAAGTTCACCCACGGTGCGATGTAGCTGTGTCCGATGAAACCGGCATGGTACTTGTTTACGTAGCAATGGAAAATCGACTCTTCCACCTCGCCTCCGACCCGGCAGGTGTGACCGATGGACGACGCCGCAATCCTGCCCGCCAGGACCACTGAATTGGGGCCGATGTAGCAGGGTCCGATAACGGCCGTGTGGGCTTCGATACGACTGTTGCAGCCGATGAAGACCGGCCCGCCCGAAGCGTCGATCACGGCGCCGGGTCTTACCTCGACGCCGCTGTCGAAGTAGACATCGTCTCGGTTGACCACGATTGCGCCGTCTTGCAGTATGACATCGTCGCGGGTCGTCATCCCGGGCCGCAGATGGGCGAAATCGGCGGTAATTTCCCGCTCGATATCGGCCATGATCTCCCAGCAGTAATCGTATAGCGTGGCCTCTGTCTGAGCCGGCGCGAAGTGGTCGTGCTCGGTTTCATACAGCTGCTGGTACTCTCTCTGAGTCGCCAGCAGTGGAATCTCTATGAGCAAGTGTTTCTTGAACAGCACTGCCACCGTCTGTCCTTGTCGGGTAAAGACCGTTGACAGCCTTGCTTCGGAGACTGCTTCGGCGAGGTCGCCGTAATCTCGAATCCGACCATTGATAAACAGGATATCGCAGTCACCACGCTTGATGATATTGACCGGGTGGTCTCGGAAAGTCTCCACCAGAAGCGGCGAAATCTGGTCCCGGGCCGACAGACAGACTTCGGCGTCCGGGAAATACCGCTCCCCGCGCCTGAACAGGGGGACAATCCCCGCCCGCAGCGTGTAGACAGGGCGGAGAATCGTAACCGGATAGAACCGGTCGAACTTCTCGTCCTCGTAATAACAGATCACGAACTGCATACGCTTGCTCGTCTCCTGGTATCCTCCTGATGACTCTTTTCGGCCGTCAGGCTCCCGAACTTAGAAGCAACCAACATGAGCATCTCACGCGGCTCAGGCAAGCTTAAACTGGCCGGCCGCTTCGCGGCGGCGGCGGTTTTTTTCCCAAGATCACCGTTGCTGGTGCACGAGCCATGACTGCCCTCAGAAAAACGGTTATTCCAGTAACCTAATGATAGCCCGATTCAAGATTTCCCTTTCTTTTGGATCATTTTCGGCTTAATTCTGTTGTAAACGAAAACGATACCCTGAAAAACAAAGGGACCTGAAAATATGATCATAGTTACAGACACCGCCGGAGTAAAACTGAAAAAGGTGCTGGCAGCCCCGGAACATAAGGAGAAGAAACTGATACTGTATTTCCAGGGAGTCGGCTGAAGCGGACCATCTCTCGGAATGGCTCTGGATGAGTCCACGGATCACCTCGAACAAATCGAATCAAACGGCGTTAGCGCCTTTATTGACCCGAAGGTCCTGAAACACGTAGAGCAGCACGGCGATATCAAGATCGACTACGTGACGCGGCCGGAAGGCTCAGGCTACATGATATCGGCAGGCAACCCCGATTGCTCCGCCGGCGGCTGCAAGGGGTGTTAGCCGAAGTGTGAGCTATATGGAGCATTCTCGGTTTGTCGATTCGAATATCTCCCTCCAATCGGCTGAGGCGGCCGGAAGCCCGGTCGGCCGTCATCGAGAACCGGTCACACGGCCACCATAAGTCCCGATTTCCCGTGTGAGGTCGGGCAAAAAAGCGCGCAGTTTTCCCGCTATAATCCGGAAACGCCTTGACATTCCGGAATCGCCTTAGTTATATACGCAGACCATGTGAAATGTTTCACGTAATACCGCAAGCGTGATTCGGCTTTGGACACATGTCAACATACAACCATTTGAGGAGATGAGGAGTATGTCGCAGTTTGTTGATTCCATCATGGTCAAGGTCAAGGCCAAGAACCCGGCCGAGCCGGAGTTCCATCAGGCGGTTGAGGAAGTTGTGGAATCTCTGGAGCCTGTCATTGAGAGGCATCCGGAGTACAAGGAAGCAAGAGTCCTTGAGCGCATCATCGAACCCGAGCGGGTTATCATGTTCCGTGTTCCCTGGCTGGACGACAGGGGCCGGGTCCAGGTCAACCGTGGCTTCCGCGTTGAGTACAACAGCGCTATCGGCCCCTACAAGGGTGGCCTTCGTTTCCACCCCAGCGTCAACCTGGGCATCCTGAAGTTTTTGGGATTTGAGCAGGTTTTCAAGAACGCGCTCACGACGCTGCCCATGGGCGGCGGCAAGGGCGGTTCCGATTTCGATCCCAAGGGTAAGTCGGACAACGAAGTCATGCACTTCTGCCAGAGCTTCATGAGCGAGCTTTTCCGTCACGTCGGCCCGAATACCGACGTGCTGGCCGGCGACATAGGGGTCGGCGGTCGCGAGATCGGTTTTCTGTTCGGACAGTACAAGCGGCTGCGCAACGCGTTTGGGGGCGTGCTCACCGGCAAGGGTCTCAACTGGGGCGGCAGCCTGATTCGCCCCGAGGCGACCGGCTACGGCGCGGTTTACTTTGCCGAGGAGATGCTCAAGACCCGCGGCGAGTCGATAGAGGGCAAGCGCGTGGCGGTGTCCGGATCCGGCAACGTGGCCCAGTACGCCACCGAGAAAATCAACGAACTCGGGGGTAAGGTCGTTACACTTTCTGATTCTGCCGGCTTCATTGTCGATGAGGAAGGTATCTCCGGCGAGAAGTGGGAATTCATAATGGATCTCAAGAACGTCCGCCGCGGCCGCATTAAGGAATACGCCGAGAAATTCAAGTCGGCCGCCTACCACGAAGGCACCGGTGTCTGGAGCGTGAAGGTCGATGTCGCCCTTCCGTGCGCCACCCAGAACGAGCTTAACGGCGAGGAGGCCGGAGTTCTGGTCAAGAACGGTTGCATCTGCGTCTCCGAGGGCGCCAACATGCCGACCACTCCGGACGGCGTCAAGGTTTTCCTGGACAACAAGGTTCTCTATGGTCTCGGCAAGGCGGCCAACGCCGGTGGCGTGGCGGTCTCCGGGCTGGAGATGTCTCAGAACAGTCTGTGGTTGAGCTGGACTCGCGAGGAGGTCGACCAGCGACTGCACAACATCATGAAGAGCATCCATGCCGCCGGCATCGAGGCGGCGGAGACCTATGGCCATCCCGGGAACTATGTGATCGGCGCCAACATTGCCGGGTTTCTCAGGGTAGCAGACGCCATGATAGACCAGGGTGTCGTGTAACTCACGGGCAGCAGACAGTTCTCAGGGGCGGAGCAGGCGCAACCGGCCCCGCCTTTTTTGGTTCAGCCGGTATTTCCGGGGAAGGCGGCCCTGATCTTTAGGGCGCTGGTCTCATCCTCAAGCAGTAGCCACGCCCTGCCTGATCACGGTAGCAGCTGAATACTCATATCTCTGAAAGGCCTGTCAAATGAACCTGTTGAATAATAGTCAACGAGTTGGTTGGGGGGGGAGGTGATACGGAAAGTCGTCCCACACCTCAGCCGAATTCCGCATAGCGGTGATGCCACTTCAAAAACTCACACAGGCCAGACAAATCGGGGAAAAGAACCCTGCTGCTAGTTCCAAGACGATTCAAACCCCTGAGTATTTCCAGTTTCCTGTCACCGGGAATTATGATCTTCAAGAGGAGCCAGTAATCCCCGTAAAAAGCTATGCCATCCTCAAGGGGCTTGAACTGTTGCCTCTCAGGTGGCAGAGGAAAGGCTGTAAAACACGCCTCCTGAGCAACAACGCGCTCATCTATCATCTTCGGAAGTATCGGAGTGAGGACATCGAACTTATCCAGACTTTCGTAGTCATCGGCATCCGTGTCAATCGTGGTTGGTTCGAGTGCATACAATGCGCCATCTTCTTCTCCGATACTCTCGTTTGCTGCAAAGAACGCGGCTTTAAGAGGGTTTGATGTCCAATCCAGTAATCGCGTCGGCAATCCGTAGTGCTGTCCCAAAACCATCCATTGAAAGTCCCCTCTTGGTTCCCGACGGTAATGTGGAGTTGCGTACCTCTTGAAGTCTTGCAAGATGTTCCATTCGATGCGATCCCATGAGTCCGGAACAGGCAGGTCATCATAAAGTCGGGACAACTTTGGGCGAAGATCCCATTCTGATTTAGACTGTCCCCTGAAGAACTCTAAGTCAGAATAACACTCGACATGACTGAGCAACTCATCAAGTGTAGATATCCTTATTTCTCTGTACTTCGAATACTTCGGCTCAGTATCCAAATGCCGTCCTCCCAGTTGAGAGGTTGATGTTATTGATTTCACCGATCACTCCCAATATACCGCCCATCCCTCCGCATTGTCTACCAAAAAGGCCGGGTGGCTTTCAACGGCGGGTATGCCCAGGGGCAGACGAGGGCGTCTGCCGCCCACGAGAGTGCCTTGTCACAGCCGGTTTCCGATCCGCAGCAGAACCCGTATCGATCCCTGACCAGTGGTTACCGCCAAGTGCGGCACCTGTTTACGTTTTGCGCACCTTTGCCGATAGAAACAAAGGAATGAACTCCGGGAAAACAACGCTGAACCTGAGAAAATCACGGGGCGGTTGTGCCGATCATCTGACGTCGGACGAGCCGGCTCCTGAAGGTGACCGCTCCGGTACGTCAGGATGTTCGGTTGCGGAGAAGGCTGCTTGTCTTGATAGCATACTCGACAACGGGGATGCTCCCGTTATCGCCTGGAACAACGATCTCAGAATAACACTTTTCAACGGCGCCTTTGAGCGTCTGATCGGGAAGGTGGCCGGTGATGTTCTGGGAAAGAGCGTGGAAATGCTGCTTCCCGACAAAGAAAAAGAGCGAATACTGACCGCAATTCGCCGGTGCACGCGGGGGGAAAGATGGGAGCCGCAAAAAGTGAACATTCTTTGTCGGGACGGCTCCGTCAGAACGCTTCTATGGAATACTGTTCACCTCCATCCTGAGAGCAAAGAGGCGGTTCATTCCGTTATTGCTCAAGGGTACGATGTAACGGAGAGGCTGGCCGAGGGCGAGAGACGCTTCCGGGCCATCTTTGAACAAGTTACTGATTCCATCGTACTGATCTCTGTCGATACCGGCGCCTTTGTGGAATTCAACGACAGTGCGCACAAAAACCTCGGCTATACCCGCAGGGAGTTTGAGAAGCTGAAGATCGCGGATTTCGAGGTCATGGAATCCGGGGTCGACATGGCGAGGCGCATGAAGGAACTCCACAGATCGGGTGGAGGGACGTTTGAAACAAAGTACCGGAAGAAAAGCGGTGAAATACGCGATGTCCTGGTGAGCACCAGAGTGATTTCACTGGAAGGTGCCCGCTACTTTCTGAGCATCTGGCGCGACAACACGGAGTGCAGACAGATCGCGGAGGCGCTCAGTTCTGCGAACGAAAAGCTGGAAGCTGAACAGGACACATTGACAAAGAAGAACATCGCGCTCAAGGAAGTCCTGGCCCAGATAGATCACGAGAAGAAACAGATGGCTACCCAGATCCAGTCCAACGTTGACAGAATAGTGTTTCCGCTCCTGAAGAAGCTGGAGACCAGGGCAAGTTCCGCTCAGGCCGGATATGTTTCATTGATTCAGGCGAGCCTGACCGAGATCACCTCCCCGCTCGTGAACAGGCTCGAAACACAGTACGCGACGCTCTCTCCTCGAGAAGTCGAGATATGCAACATGATCACCAGGGGATTGACGTCCAAGGAAATCGCCACCGTCTTCGATACTTCTCCCGGTACCGTCTGCAACCAGCGCAAGAGCATCAGGCGCAAACTCGGCATCGCCAACGACAAGGTAAACCTCCGATCCTACCTGCAAACGCTGTAGATTTCTCACGGTCCGTACCTGCGGCACCCATATCACTCTGAGTTACAACGCCTTCCCCGTCCTCACCAGGATGTCGGGTAACTCCTGAGAGGGGATATTGCGATAGTCCCTTTTATGTCCTCTCTTAGTCCCTCACCAGACTCCCGTGGATTCCGAAAAATGTGGCTAAAGAGGGACTGTCTTGTCCTGCAGCCGGGACAACAGGGCGCGTATCTCCGGACAGATCGGCTGAATGCCGGTTGTGTCGCTTATGGCAATATGACTTGAAGAGATAGAACCTGAACAGTGGGCCTAAGGAAAAAGGAGGCACCCATGAGGAAAATTTTCGTTGCGGTATGCATTGTGGGTCTGGTGGCAGTGATGCCGACCGGAAGCGTACCGGCGCAGGACTTCGGCCAACTCCTGGA
>Ga0114922_10002449_pt1 | contig 17403 bp, 22 predicted proteins | sample AartaG_FD_100975 | JGI IMG/M metagenome (GOLD analysis project Ga0114922, IMG submission 100975) | Deep subsurface microbial communities from Aarhus Bay to uncover new lineages of life (NeLLi) - Aarhus_00045 metaG | ecosystem: Environmental > Aquatic > Marine > Oceanic > Sediment | place...
GCCTATCTTCGTGCGGTTTGTTCTTGACCAGGGCTTCTATCCGGACGGCATCTGGACGGCGCCAAGCGATGCGGCGTTAAAGGCGGACATCGAATTATCTATGGCCGCCGGCTTTAACGGCGCACGTCTGCACCAGAAGGTATTTGAAGAACGTTTTCATTACTGGGCCGACAAATTAGGCTACCTGACGTGGGGAGAATTTGCCGATTGGGGCCGAGTCCATTCGTTTGGAAATCCGCAGGGAGTGCTGAATCTCGAACGCGAATGGCGGGACGCCGTCCTGCGTGACCGCAACCACCCTTCGATTGTGGCCTGGACTCCTTTGAATGAAACATCCGGCGCTGCGAGAAGCAATTATGGTCCCTACAGCCGCTCGGTTAAATCCATCGTGGCTATAACACGGGCGCTCGACCCATCACGTCCAATCAACGATGCCAGCGGTTACGTGCACGTGGAGACAGACATCTTTACCGTGCATGATTACGACCAGGACCCCGAAACCTTCAAGGCACGCTACACAGGCGTATCGCCTGATTCAGCAGAAGATACTTTTGTCCGGAATCAAGAAGTGTCGGTTCCCTATGAAGGTCAGCCTTACGTCGTGGATGAATACGGCGGGACCTTCTGGACGGAAGATTACGTTAACCATCCGGAAAAGGCCGGCAGGGGACGAAACAGATGGGGATACGGCAAATCGAGAAAACAGGTCGAGGACCGCATCAAGGCCCTGACCGATATTCTGCTTGACCATCCGAATATTGCCGGGTACACCTATACCCAATTGACCGATGTTGAGCAGGAAGTCAACGGCGTCTACACCTATGACCGCAAACCAAAGTTTGATACCAAGCGTCTCAAAGGTATTTTTGGTGCGCCGGCGGCAATTGAAAAGTCAAAATAACAAATTTCAATTTCAACACGTAGGGGCGGTTCGTGAACCGCCCGTTCTAAAAATGGCTCGAAAAATAGCTCGCAGACAATTTCTTAAGTATTCGGCCCTCGGAACAATAGGAGCAGCCTTTTCCGCGGTGCAGGGCTGTTCTTCGTTTTCACTGCAAAACAAACGCCAAAAGAGACCTAATATCGTTATGTACATATCCGATGACCATGGAATAGATTTTGTAGGCTGTTATGGTAACAAAGATGTGCGGACCCCTAACATTGACGCTCTGGCGGGTGACGGGATGTTGTTTGCCAACGTGTACGCCGCTTCACCAACGTGTGCGCCTTCCCGCTCGGTATTGTGGACCGGACTTTATCCGGCCCATAACGGCTGCATGAAAAATCACACTATCTGCCGGCCTGATATTACGGCGCTGCCAACCTATCTGGGACAGGTGGGCTATCGAGTTGTTTTGGTACACAAATATCACGCCAAACCAAGAAAGGAAGTTTTCAATTTCGAACACATCCAGGCCGGATTGCCTCGTAAGCCTAAACACCACAGAAAATACCGCAGGGAAGGTCTAAATCCCAAAGACGTTGACAAATTCCTTGCCGAACTGCCCAAAGAGCAGCCCGAAACGCCTTTATGCCTGATTGTCGCCGACAGCAGTCCACATGTAACGTGGGAGCCCAACAAGATTTACGACCCGGCAAAGCTGCAACTGCCGCCGTTCATAGTCGATACGAAACTGACCCGAAAAGCTATGGCCAATTACTATCAGGACATTACAACAATGGACAAACGTGTCGGAGAAGTGCGGTCAATGCTGAAAAAATATGGTTTTGAAGATAATACGCTCTTCATTTATACCTCGGACCAGGGTTCCGAGTGGCCGCATTCAAAATGGACGTTATATGATGCTGGCATTCGTGTGCCCTTTATTGCCGTCTGGCCCGGGAAAATTAAGCCGGCTTCGGTTTGCGATGCGATGATTTCGTTTGTCGATATTACTCCGACCTTTATCGATATTGCAGGCGGACACAGGCCCAAAGGTTCGGACGGAAAGAGTTTCTTAAATGTATTGTTCGGCAAGGCCAAGACCTTCCGAAAATGTATTTACGCCAGCCATACTGCGGACGGCAATATGAATGTATTTCCTCAGCGCTGCGTTCGGGACATCCGCTATAAATACATTCTGAATCTCGAACCTGAGCGCACCTGGACCACCCATTTTACAAAGGTGGCTGGTATTCCTGAAAGTCATAAACAGGTCTGGGACACCTGGGTCGAAAAGGCCGGAACCGACCCCCAGGCGGCTAAGATAGTGGACATAAACCAGAAGCATCCGCCCGAAGAATTATATGATACCCAGGCGGATACTTATGAGTTGAATAACATTGCGGACAAACCTGAAAACAGGCCGATACTTCTGAAGATGCGCGAGAACCTGAAAAAATGGCTGGCCGACCAGGGAGAAACGATGCCCGACAGCTTGTTCTGATGACAACTGTGGTTTTCACAGGAGAAGGATAATTAGTTTCCACAACAGGTACTACTTAACTCGGATTTTTTCTTTGTACTTTCTTATGCAGAACCTGGTTACTTCATCATGGTCTAATGTCAAATCTTTTGGCAGTCGTTCTATATCGAACCACTTCGCCTGCCCCCGCCACGACCACCACCGAAACCACCTCGCCCGCCACCGCCACGACCATCACCGAAACCACCTCGCCCGCCTCTGCCACCACGATGGTTTGTTTTCATCCGGCCCTCTTCGACTTTAATGCTCTGTCCCTTCAAATCCTTGCCGTTCATTTCGCTGATTGCGGTTTGGCCTTCTTCCGAAATTGGCATTCCCACGAACCCAAATCCGCTTGATTCGCCCGTAGCCCTGCCCCTTACAATCTTGACGGATATGACTTGGCCGAAGGCTTCAAAAGCCTGACGCAAATCGTCTTCAGTTGTCTCACGTGACAAATTTCCAACATAGATGTTCATTTTTGATTTCCTTTTATAACCTTTGGACTGAACCTTAAACGTTTTTGTGCCGGAATCCCGGTTACCATTGGTCGCTGTATTGCGACGGCCATATATTCTTTAACTAACGTCTCGATAAGCTCTTTAACGGAGATGATTTTATCTATTCTATAGGCGTTAGCTCCCGCAAAAGCAAATCCATTTCCAAAATCACCTTTTTTTGCATTCGTCAACGCAAGAGCAATAATATGGCACATTCTTAAAATCGCAACTTTTCAAACACTTCCAGGGACATTTAAAAGTTTCCTTAACTCCTGACGAAATCCGCTCAAGAAACTTATTCCCTATGGCTCTTCCCGGCAGTCCAACAGGGCTGTCAATTATGACAATATCTTCTTTTTTGCATTTCAAATATGCCTCCTTGCATTCCGGGGAGGCATCACATTCATAAGTTGCAACAAACCTCGTCCCCATTTGCACTCCCTGGGCGCCTAACTGCATAAACTTATGAATGTCCGCACCTGTATATATGCCTCCCGCGGCGATTACAGGGATGCTTTTATTAAATTGTTCCCGGTAGGGCTTTACCGCAGAGATCACCTCCGGCAGTATCTTTTCCAACGAATAGTCGGGATCATCAATCTGCTCTTTTTTGAAACCCAGGTGCCCCCCGCCTAATGGTCCCTCTACAACCACGGCATCGGGTATATGAGAGTATCGTTTTGACCAGGATTTAAATATAATTTTAGCCGCTCTGGCGGAAGATACTATAGGAACAAACTTAGTAGCGAGCTCTCCTAATCTGTCCAGCGGCAATGTATTAGGGAGCTTTACGGGAAGTCCTGCACCAAGAAAAAGCATATTCGCCCCTTCATCCACAGAACATTGTACGAGGTCGTCATAATCTGAAAGGGCTACCATTATATTTACGCCGATAATGCCGCCTGTTTTGGCCCTTGCCTTTCTTATTTCTTTCTGCAAGGCTCTTTTATTTGCTTCTTTGAAGTTTGTATTCAAGTCCGGTTCAAACTGACCAATTCCAGCAGTGGCAATAACTCCAATACCGCCTGCATTTGCAACAGATGAGGCTAAACTTGATAAAGAAATACCAACGCCCATTCCCCCTTGAATAATTGGTATGTCAGCTTCTAAATCACTTATTCGCAGCTTTGGTATCTTTCTTGAGTCCATAAATTAACTGCCTTCGGCGGAACTTCATTAAGGCAACCGCTCGCCCTGTTAGAAATCTTCCGTTCTCTATGATAATCCCCCATTTCTGGAATTTCTAACGGGGCTCGCCGTCACCCCGAGCGCAGTCGAGGGGTCTATTTAAACAGATTTCTCGACTTCGCTCGAAATGACAATTTGCGCATATTGCCTATTTTTGCTATTATCACAAATTCCTATACTATTATATTATCTCAATTAACTTTCCAGGGCTTCGCAAAGTGCCAAGCATCTGAATTTACTTTGACTATAAAGCAGGACTGCCCTTTTGAGAAGTGAATAATATGAAAATCGAAAATAAACTGCTTTAGTTGCCTTTCTGATGCCAGACCCCTGGCTTATTTCATACCGATTGATAACCAGCAACATGGGTGCGCCCGAACACTCAGGGGAATTCCGAAGTTGCTCACATATAGCCGGCGTATTTTTTGGATTCTTTCGGGCATAGACCATAATCACCTCTGTTGCCGCAGGCATTGAAGAGACCTCTGTTTCCTCATCGTTCAAAGGTGCGGTCACACACTGCCAATTTGAAAGGCACTGCTTAACGTGGTCAAATTTTTCTGCTGAAGCCCCTACAACAATTGCTATAGAACCACTTGGCATAATTTCTATGTCCCAATCAAAATCACGAAGTTGATACGGTTATACACTTATTCCAACTGTCAATCAAGAAATAGTGGGCTCAATTCTCGATGCATTCAAAGCCACGGGGGTGCAGGTGCGCTTAGCTGGCGGCGCCCCGATGCCCCTGAACCCCCCTGTAATGTATGTACCGGCGTCCATATCACTTTCTTGGATGGAAAAAGGGAATTCATGGGTTTCACGATATAATGTTCAGCTTCAACAGGGGCGTACTTGGATCGCACAAGGACGGTCCTTTTCGCCTTTCCCAATCTCGTACTCGACCTTCTGGCCTTCATCAAGGGATGCTCGGCCCTCCGACTGGATTTCAGAGTGATGGACAAATAAATCGTCACCCCCATCGTCGGGAACGATAAAACCGTACCCTTTCCTCTCGTTGAACCATTTTACTGTACCTGTATTCACGTGTTCTTCTCCTTGGGTCCCTTTATTGGGCCCATAATCCAAATACCATTGTCTTTTATTAGGAGCATACCTCGGACGACACGATATTCCTAATCAAATCTGCTATTAAACCGAAAGAAAAAGCGGGAGTAAACAAATATATAACAATATTCTGCCGAGAATCCCTGAAGTTCATAGATTTTTTCTCTGCGCTCTCGGCGGCAAAAATACGCGATAGAAAATGAAACGCAGGAAGTTTCAAATTATCGCTTTTAGCTTTTCGATAGCAAACTTAACTACCTCATTATGGTCAAATGCCAAATCTCTGGGCAATCTTTCTATATCGAACCATTGTGCCTTGGCCGCGTCGTCGCCGGCTTTTACTTTGGTCTTTCCCTCTGCCGCAATTCCCATGAATGTAACTGTAATTACTCGTCCCCTTGGGTCCCTTCCGCACGTGCCAAAAGTGTGGACCTGTTCCAACTGCACACCGGTAAGCCCCGTCTCCTCCGCTAATTCCCTTGCCACGGCGTCTTTCAGCTCCTCATCAATATCCACAAATCCCCCGGGCAGGGCCCACTTGCCTTTGAACGGCTCGTTTCCGCGATTGACCAATAGTAATTTTACTTTACCTGCGAAAGACCCAAACACGGCGGCGTCGGCAGTCACCATCGGCCTCGGCCAATCGTAAACATATTTACCTTTTTTAGCCATAGTGGATAAGTCCGCCTCAAAAGTCGAATATCAAAAATAACGGACGAAATTTCAAAAAGAACACTTGCAAAACGCTGCATTTTAATATGTAATCCCGCGTTTTGCATTTTAATTCTTAATTTTCTTATATCCATTGCTTAATACCCGGCTTTTGCTTACAATGGTTTGGCTATGATATCCTTAGCGAAAACTTCCGATAATAACATCAAAACCGCTTGGCTCGGCCTCAACAACGGTTGGAGCGGCAAAGCTGCATTATACAGAGCACACGGCAGGAACTTCTCACAATTTGACTGGGCCGACAGCCTCTCACAGCCCAACTTGCTTTTCGATGATGTTGAAAAAATCCTGAAGTTCGGGAGCCAAAACTGTGTCGCCGTGAAAAATCTTGCAATACGGGACACACAGCTAAAAGTAGTTATCAAAAGACTTTACAAGGGATACGGTCTGCGCCAGTTCTTCCGTTCATTTCGGCCCGGAAAAGCGCTGAGAAACTTCAATACCGCTCTCAATTTAATAAGCTGTGGAATCGCCGTTACAGCTCCTTTTGCCGCCTTGCAGCAAAGACGCAGGCTATTTACAAAACAAAGTATTTATATTACGGAATATTCCCCGGATAGTTCCAACCTGCATTCTTTTGCATCCAGGCGATTGTCTTCAATCACACATACAGAGCGGTTTGAAATAAAAAAGCAGTTATCTTATGAGCTTGCCTCGGTGCTGGCTTCGCTGCACAAAAACGGCCTCTGGCACAGGGATTCGAAGGCCAGCAATTTCATCGTTTGTAAGGACAATCAGGATAAATACAGAATATTGCTCGTGGATATGGACGGAATAAAGCGGTACTTACTGCCGAGCAGAAGCCGGCAATTTCGCTCTTTGTGGCGGCTTGCCGCCTCACTTATGCCCGTAGCCGGTATCAACCGAACAGATTACCTGCGGACCTTTACAGCTTATTGCAATCTTACCGGCCTTGAGCCTTCACAGCGCCGGCCTCTTTACCGCCACCTTGCAAAACGTGCACTGGCCAAACGCATGAGAGCTATGGCCACAGTCGTCATCGACAAATGAGCATGCACGAATCTTTAGAAAACATCCTGATAATAAAGCCAAGCTCATTGGGGGACATAGTCTTGGCTTTACCGGCCCTTACTGCTTTACGCAAAGCTTTTCCCGACGCAAAGATTAGCTGGCTTATTCGCCCGGAGTTTGCGCCGCTGATTGAAAACCATCCGCATTTGACGGATGTTATTATCTTTGAGCGCAAGCTCCTCGGCAAGGCCTGGTTCCATCCTTATGCGTTTGCCTCTCTGCTGTCGCTTATCCGCCGGCTTCGCCGCGATAAATTCGACGCCGTAATAGACCTGCAGGGCCTTTTCAGGACCGCTTCGTTAGCGTGGCTATCCGGCTGCAAAAAACGCTTCGGAATAGCAAACGCCAGAGAGTTCGCTCACATCTTTTACTCGCACAAGGTCGCCCCGGACACGGATTGCGTTCATTTGGTTGACTACTACTTAAAAATAATACGGGCCGCCGGTGCCTCCGAGACGCTGGCCCACTTCGTATTACCGCAGGACCCTGCCGCCGCCGATTCGATTCGCAGGTTATTGACCAGTCACGGCATCAGGCCCGATAACTACGCTGTCTTTATACCAGGCTCCGCTCATAGTGATAAATGCTGGCCGACCCAGCGGTTTGCCGCCTTGGCCGACAAGATTTCATCACGGTTTCACGTCTCTATTGTTGCTGCCGGAACAGAATCCGAAAGCGACACTATTGAAGACCTGAAAAACCTGGCCAATGTCCCCATAGCAAACCTGGCCGGCCAAACTTCCATAAGCGAGCTGGCCGCCTTGTTAAAAGCTGCCAGACTTGTTGTAAGCAATGACACCGGCCCGGGCCACATTGCCGCGGCTCTGTCAGTGCCTCTGGTTATGATATTCGGCCGGTCAAACCCCGCGAGGGTGGCCCCGTATGCAAGACCACAGTGTGTCGCTGCAATTGAAGCCGATAATAGGGGCCTTGAAACCGACAGCAGCGACCCGAAGCACGACATTAAAGCCGTTACCTCCGGCCAGGTTTACCAAAAGGTATGTGAGCAGATGAATCCGTAGTGCGTATCGTTTAGTAAAAACCGCAACGTCCTGATATCGTTTAGCCGTCGCCGGAACGGCGACGCTTTATTGTCATTCCTGCTAAGCCTGTCTCTGTGAAAGCAGGGGGCAGGAATCCATTCCTTACTGTTCAAATATTCAAAACTAAATTCCCCTCTCCGGCCCTTCAAATGCTGCTTTTATGCCCCATAAAAAACAATAATTTGGCATTCTAATTTTTATTTCTTATGTTTTATATAGTGTCCCTTAAACGTCAAAAAACCTATTTTTATCTAATTATGGGGGTTAATTATGGAACCTGAAATGAACTCAGAAAATTGGCCACAGCCGGAAGAAGAAAATAGTGCACAGCCGTACGAAGATAATAGTGCAGAGCCGTACGAGGGGAATTATGCACCACCGTCCGAAAATCAAAGCCAGCCGGACACATCGCAACAGCCGGAACAAAACGAACCGCAATGGCTACAAAAGAGCTGGTGCAACGTTAAGGTGGCAACTTGGCTCCAATTTCTCATTCTTATCGCTATTTTGGTGGTCGCTACTGTGAAAATTGCTCCTAAGTTCACCACAGCACGGCCCCGGCAGCAGGACACCTCCGAATACTACTCCGAATACGAAGATGAGGGCTATGACGAATACTATGATGAGTATTCTTATGACGACTGAAATCTTCGCTTCGGTCTGAACGCTGGTAATCTTCGCATCCAAGCCCCCAAAATCCTCTTTTGGGGGTTTTTTGCTATTTAGTACCGCCTGCCCCTGCAATTCTCAGGCAGGGGTCCTCTGACCGGCGTCCCTTACTGTTTAGCCCCCAAATTTATTTGGGGGTCATTTTTTCTATTTTCCAACCCAAATTCATTCCCCGGACCACTAAAATACAAAAGCTCGCCGACGCCGCTCATGCGGTGTCCACTGCAACGAGAGTTAGAGACTCTGCTCATTCTGGCCAAAAATAGTGCGTTGCACCACAAGGACTGACTAATTTTTCTTCACCAGCCATTGGCATTTCGTGTAAATCGTGTTTCCATATCCCCTTCACACTTTGTAGTGCTGCAAAGGCAGAGATTGCCGAATCCCACTCGTGGTTGTTAGCTGGTGAGATCCTAACACCAAGATTTTTCATCAACGTTTTATCCATTAGGTTTTTTTTATTTTCATAGTCGTATTTTCACGTTCGAGAAACCAGAGCAAAACTTTTGGGTGAGTCTCAGTGATAAACAACTCAGGTCGTTGATTTCTGAGCGATACAAGCAATGCCATTCCATTTAAGCTCATCGAACCACAAAGGAAATTTGGCGTGACAATACTGTTTTGAACTTCTCTGTATTTTTGTCTAAGCCAACGGTCAGCAGGTCTCCAACCACTCTTGCCTGTACTCCAACATGTAAGCGTATCAACACCGACAGCGACAAGTGATCTTTGCTCTTGAGCGATCTTTATCACTTGTTCGGCATTATCCAACGTTTCAGTTGTCCATTCCTGAATTGAGCCGTTATCGAGAACTAACTTGGTTAGCCCATGATGCTTGTTACCTCCTGGATCGTATCCAATGATTGTTCCCGTGATGCGCATAATCATATTTGTCACCTAACTACTTCTTATATATTTTCAGCATAATCAAAAGCTCACCGGATGCAATTGAGCACAGCATAATATGCGTCCGGATTTAAGATGTTGTTAAGCAATGACCTTAACTGGATTATCTTTAGAGTATTTCTCGTTTGCATCTGAAACTCTTTTTATTGTGCATTTTGATTTACTTATGGCCACAAACATCAATGAGTGCCAATAAATGGCTGTCGCATGGTAATTTGTCAAACGCTCTTTAATTCGTGCAAAATCTTTTGTAAACGCTTTCCGTCTAAAATGCTGAAAGACAGAAACCACAGACCTTTCAGATATTTGCTCCAAGATATATGAAAGGTCAGAATACAAAATATGTTTTTCATTATATGACTGTTCAGGTTCAAATCCATTATCTGGATCAAGAAGTAACAACTGGTCTTCTTTGTGTGACAATCCTGAAAAATATGTTGTTCTGTTGTTGTTTGTTATCTGCAAGTCATTATTATGCAAATTCACAATATAATTAGAGTTTGTTCTTCCGGGTAAACTGTGTATTAAGTCAACTATTCTTTCTTTCCGCAAATCTTCGCAGAAATCAAGAATCTCTTTCCGAGCGCGAAACAATGCAGGGTCTGTCTTTCCATCATTGCTCTCATCATCCGGAGTCATCATTAGCATGATATTAAGAACAGGATAATTTAGTTCCTCTGCAAGAAAATCATGGTAATCCCATTTGAAGCTATCTTTTGAGTCACCTAAGTATTGTTTTTTCATGTTCTTATTTATCTAACGATTGATTATATCGCTTCCGCACAACACCAAGTCCACCAGCGCGAAGACGCGCAGCCAAATTAACCATCTGAATTATCGACATCCTCTTGACCTGATAGCTCTTCATTACACCCTTCAATGAAGGCTAAAAGTTCATCCATAAGCCTAACTTTCTGCTTGTGCCAGTCGCTACCCTCGGGAATCCACAAAGCAAGCACGTCAAGCATATTCCCCATCCAGAGTGAAATACCGTATGCACACCCACTGAAAAGCCTTGCATTATATGTGACACCAAAGTGAACAGTAGTTTCGCCCTCGCACGCACTCAGAAGTGGAAGAATGGCAACCGGATCCGTATGAGCAAAGCGACATAACTCGGCATTAAGCTCTCCAAGTTTCGCTTTCATTGATTTTGATGGGTGGTTGATCTTATTCTTCATTGTCTCCGCTTTGGGTGGCTGACTATCCCAGCTAGCATGCAGCCAGCGTTCAGCCTCAGCCGGATACTTTGACAAATACCAAAATGCCAGCCAGTTCTCGTATACGTTTCTCAGGAGGCCCATAGTTTGAAGGTAATACCCCCGGCACGCCAAATCGACCGCCGCCTTGAGGCTGTTGAAGTTTTGGCTGATGAGTCCCATGCGTGCGAGTGTGGCGTCTGTGTTGTCAGGTGCATGTCCAAGTGACATGCCAAACGCATAGATCGACAACGCTCGCTGGAGAAGGTTAACGATACCTCGGGACTTTGAGGATGTCAAGCGTGAAACTTCACATGCCTCAGATTCCATTTCTTTCAGGTGTTTGATATACATTGATATTTAATGTCCAACTTTAAACAATTTACCAAGTCATGCTTCAGCCGCTGGTTCGGTTAAATTGTAATATCTCTTGTGTTATTATGCCCGCCATTCTCCCAAAACGCAAGAAAAAAAACGCCGTTCTTCCCGGCCTCAAAGGGCTAAATACTGAATACTATATGCTAACGACTATAAAGCATCCCCGTCATCCCCCACAAACGCAATAAAAAATCCGGCTGGAGTCCGCTCGAATCTGAAAAATAGGTGCCTGTTCCTGTTATTTCTATATTCTTAATTATTTGTCGTCTTCTTTCTGAAGCCGATGGCTTCACGTATCTTATCAGGTAGCACCTCAGTATCTGGAACTGGAGCTGTGCTAACATAGTCTCTCCCAGTCTTTGTTCTGATTACAAGTACGTCGCTCGCTTTCCAACCGGTTCCCTTCTGAATCAAAGCAACAGACGCGACCTGTGTCGCTGGAATCTCAACTTCGCCTTTGGGCCAAAGATAGCGAGCCACAAGCTCTTGCTCCCCCCCCCAATTCGAAGTGAGTAGAAATAACAATAGCCTATTCGGTAACTCGCCCAAATTGAGCCACCTACAATCAGAAGCGGCCAAGAAATTAGCAAAAGCAGCAATATCCGACTTCGCTTTTTCAAGACGCGTTTAGATGGTATGAACATCGTGTAAAACCATCGACAGAATAAAACCGCGAGGCAAGGGCTCAAGCCGAGAATAAGAATTAATAGTATATAACCATATGTCTGATGACCAAAATGTATTGTTTCCATCGTCGTAGCGATCTTATAAATTCAGTAATAATTGGAGTAATATTAAGGAAAGTCACCTATTTTTGTCACCTCAGTTCCCCAGCCGTCATAATCTCCGCAAAAACGCTGTGCGATCCCATCAAACCATGCGCTTGTCTCAAGTATTGCCTCTTCCTCCGGGACCATACTCTTTGTCGCACGGCAGCTCCATACAGGCTTCGAGAATAATCTCCGCCACCATGGCGGCGGCACGCAATCGATCCTGACTGTATAGCCTTCCCTCTCGATTTCACTTAAAGCCGACTTGGCCTGTTCTTCTGATGGAAAATACAAAAAAAAGTCCACCGTATGTGGTTTATTAAGATCTGACCCCAGTTCTTTCAACCGATGAAGTACGGCTAAATCTCCTTCATCTCGCGCTCCCATAAGCAAAAAACCTCACTTCTAAAAAAATATAATCCCTTTTCATATCATTTATCTCGCGTCCTATTATCCCTGCCATTGCCGCCAAAGCCAAGAAAAAACAACAAATATCAAAAAACAAAACGCAAAAACAACAGAAAATTCATTTTTTCAATCTTGAGTTTTTTCGCGGCTAAAAAATCCGCGAAAACCGTGTAATACGTGGTTAAAAATTCGTGCCAACTTGTGCCCGCGTTGGCGGGTATTCGTGGCTAATCCTTGCCTACTTGTCAAGTAGGTCCTGTTATCCAGTCTAATTTTTCTTCGTGTGTTACCGCCTTCGCGGCAAATCAAAAACTCATGCAGTTTGTGAACTCGGTCTGGAAGTCCGGCTCGTGCGCGATTTCGACGTATTCGATTTTTCTCGCTAATTCTTTCGCCTCTTCCCGGCACCGGCGGGAGACGAGCATCATTTGTGCACCGCTGCATGCAGCATTGCCGACAGAATGAATCCGCTCGGCCGGCACATCGGGTAAAAGCCCTATTCGAAGGGCGCTTTCTCTTCGGATATAATTTCCAAAAGCACCTGCCAAAAAAATCTGCCGGATATCGTCATCACCAATACCGAGTTTGCGTTCCAAAAGTATTATCCCCGCTCGAATAGCTGACTTGGCTAATTGTACCTGGCGGATATCTTTTTGTGTGAGGATTACCTTCTGCGCGTCATCGAGCAGGAAAGCCGGCTGGTCATCCTGTTCGATCATTCGCGAGAAGATAGCCGGTGCCAATTTGTTTTTCATCGTCTCGGGTTTGGCGAACCGGCCGGTTGAGTCAACGATACCGAGGTCCAGCAGAACCGCGACGGCGTCGAGAAGCCCGCTGCCGCATATAGAATGCGCCGGGCTGTTTCCTATCACATCCAGAACGATGTCATCTTCGTTTGCAACGACGGCTTCTATCGCTCCTTCCACAGCCCTGCTGCCGCAGTTTATCCTTGCGCCTTCGAGGGCCGGACCGGCTGCACAGCTTGCCGCGTAGAGTTTGTCGGCGGTCCCCAGGACAAGCTCGCCGTTTGTGCCGATGTCAACCACAAGTGTCACTTCTTCGGCTGAATCAATGCCCGTCGCAAGCGCAACAGAAGTAGTATCTGAGCCGACGAAGCCGGCAATATTGGCAACGGTATGGATATTGCCGGCCGGGTTTATTCGCAGGCCGATGTCACCGGCGGGCGTGTCCTTTGCGTCGAGAGAGTAGGCCTTATACGGTGCCTGGCCGAGCTGCTTTACAGGCAGCTTGAGGAAGATGTGATTCATAGTCGTATTGCCGACGGCGCAGACCTCGAAAATCTGTTTGATGTCGACGGCGGTTTGTTTGCAAAGGCCGGCGACAAGGTCGTTTATACAGTCTGTTATTATCTTTTTTAGTTTGGCCAATTTTGCATCTGTTTCGCCGTAGGCGATTCTGCTGATGACATCATCGCCGTATCGGCTTTGCGGATTCAATGCGCCCCTGGTTGCGAGGCACTGTCCGTCCGCCATATTAATTAACTTTGCGACAACAGTGGTTGTGCCGATATCGACTGCCGCGCCGAAAATCTCGGCCTCCGGCTGGATTGGCAGATATTTTTCGTATATATCGCACTGAATTTGCGCTTTGGTATCGATTCCCTCAGCAAGGATTTTCTGCTCGAAGAATCTGGAGCCGGCCGGTATTGTTACCGTAAGGTCGCTTTCGATACGGTACTGGCAGGCTAAGACTTTTTGTCCGTCCGGCTCAAGGATTGCTTCGCACTTTTTGCAGATGCCTTTGCCGCCGCAGACGGTGTTCAAGATTATTCCGGCCTGACCCGCGGCCTCTAATAGCGTGGCGCCTGCGTGAATTGAGATTTGCCTGTTGTCCGGCTTGAAGGTAATGTCGAAATGCTTCATTTGGCGTCTTGAGTGTATGCGTAGACGAACTTATGTGTAATTGGTTTGACTGATTCGCTCATTTATTGTTCTGCTCATCCACTTATTAGTAATTTGTTTTTTTAAACGCTCACGGGTGCAAAATGGCGTTTTGTGTCATTGTGAGCACTTCAGGCCTCCACAGGACGCCTGACGGCGGAAGCAATACGTCAAAGAGCCGGACTTTCAGCCTCAAATTTTCGCAGCCCGGCACGACGGCTTGCCGGACCACGCTCGGCTGCGCCTCGCTCGCCCCATAAGTTAGCCGTTGGTCTTACGGAGCTCGCAATGATATAAAGTGGTCGAAATTGCACATATTAAACCGTGAACGGTCACCTTTTTTTATGTCTTATTTTCCAGCGGGCCCTTCTTTTTTTACTGCCCACTTTGCGTCTGCGTCTCGGTTTTGCCATTTATTTCTCCAACAAACCACGATTCTTTATTGCAAAATACTTTTAACCCTTTGGAATATATGGTATTATAAGAAAAATAAACAGTAAAAAGTTCGTAGTTCGTAGAACAATGTTCAAAAGGCGTTAAGCACGCCTATACTACCGGTTTTGTTGGAAGCTCTCGGCTTTTGCCGATTTAGACTGGGGTGAAAAAATGATTCAATGCAAAGATTGCGAATTGTGCGAGATTGACCCTGAAGGTCGAAAGACCTTCAAATGCGACCCGTTTACCAATATCAAGGAGCCGGAGTGCATAGCAAAATGGCAGCTAATCCGACTCGATATGCTCGTAGCCAGCTATCAGCAGATGACCAGATGGTATGGGAAATTAGCACCCATGCAGGACAAGATTTTCAAGTATATGAAGCGCGAAATCGAGGATATAGACGAATCTGAGCGATGGAGGCTCGACGACGACGAAGAGGAGGAGGAAAAAGAAAACGGCTGAAAAGCCGTTGCGAATGGGGCCTGCTGAGCAAAAAATCAACGATGTTTTTCCTCGATGTTTTTCCTCATTTATGCAATAAATCAATTGTGGAAACCGTCTTTAATTATGTAAAAAGCGCGTAAATATGACTAACAGCGACGACCTGGCCCTGATAATAGACGGCTGTAAGGCCGGTTCTGGCGAGAGTTTTTCGCGATTAGTCGATATTTACGCAAGCCGCCTCTATGGCTATTTTTACCGTTTGACGGGCAATAGAGAGCTCAGCGATGAGCTGCTCAGCGAGCTATTTGTCAAGTTAGTGGTGAAAATCGGTTCTTATAAGGGCGGTGCATTTGAGAGCTGGTTGTTTAAGATAGCAACCAATATCTTCCATGATTATTTAAGGAGTAAGCAGCGGCGGAAAAAATTGCTTGAAGTGCGAAAAAAAGAGCTCAAATCAAAAATAATTGAGCCGAAACGGTCAGAGAGCGATAGAATTGATAAGTTACAGATACAGATTAAGAAGCTGAATGCGGATACGAGAGAGTTGATAATGCTGCGTTTTTATTCGCAATTGAGCCTGAAAGAGATGGCTGAGATGCGTGGTGAGCCGATGGGAACGACAATGTCGAAGCTCCATCGGGGGCTGAAAAGATTGAGAGAGTTAATGGAGTAACAGTGTTATGAATAATCGAAATGATGAAAATTTGAAAGAGTTGTTCGAGAGGTTCGTCGGCGCCGATGAGGCCCAAAGTGCTGTCGAGGATTTTGCGGCGGCCCAGCGAATCCTTAGCGAGCATCCTGTGCCCGGGCCGGACAAAGAGTTGATAGCAGCTATAAAGTCTGAAATTGCCGAGACTGTGCGGCGCAGCAAAGAGAGAGCTTTCAGGCGGATGGCCTACAAGCTGGTGCCGGTGGCTGCGGTATTTATTGTGCTGGCAGTTGTGAGTATAAAAATGTTTGTAGGAAACGGCGGGCCGGAAACAATTACATACGCCTCGATAACGCCAATGCCGGCGTCGGTCTGGGTAAGTGACGATGTTGCCGCCGATGATTTTGAACTGGCGGTTCTAACTGCTCAGATTGATGAGCTTGAAGGCCAGGTGCTCACTCTGGAATTAGGTGAAGATAGCGGTAACGGGCGGTCGGCTGTTACCGAATTGGAGGTGGAGCTTGTAGCAATCAATAGCGATTTTTGGTAAGGATAAAAGGAATGAAGACCAATCACGCAGTCATATTATTAATTTTGACGCTGGCGGCGGTGCTGACAGTGTCTTCTCTGCCCTGCTGGGCACAAAGGACGGGCGAAGAGAAAAAAGACGAAGGGAAAGAAGACATCTGGACGGAGGAGGGGACGCGGCCTCCGGGAAGAGGGCCGAGACGGGGACCACCAAGGTTCGAGCTGACTGATGAGGAAATTGGCCGTATTATGAAGAAACTGCGCCAGAGCGACCCGGAAAAAGCAAAGGAGCTGGAGAAGCTGCGTAAAGAGGACCCGGAGGAGTTCCAGTCCGAGCTTAGAAAGCATGGCCGTGAGGAGTTCGGCAGGATAATTAGAGAACGCATAAATAAATGGAGGGAGAAGATACGTGAAGAGTTTATTGAATGGCTGGGTAAGAATTACCACAGGGAGGCGGCCGAGCTGGCAAAACTAAAAGGAAAACCAGAGCTTTACTGGAAGAAATTTGAGCTTCTCAGAAACAAGTACTGGCGTATATTCGAGGAGGAGAAGAGGAACCCTGACTTGGCAGAGGTCCTTAAAGAAGATTTGCGACTGAGGGAAAAGCGGGATCACCTGCTGCGGAAAATAAAGACCGAAAAGAGCGAGAAGAAAAGGAAGGAGCTTATTGCAAAACTCCAGGAAGTTATCGGCGACAGGTACGACCTGATTATAAGACAAAAACAGATTGCGAACGAACGGCTGCTCAAAAGACTTGAAGAGTTGAAAAAGCAGATAAGGAAAAGTAGAGACGAGATTGCAGAATCCAGGCAGGAGAAGGTCAGAATAGAAAATATAAAGAAGCGAACGCAGGACCTGCTTAAGGAAATCAAAAAATTCAAGTGGGGCTGCAAGCTCGATGTTGCCACCTGCTGCACAACCGCGAACGGCTGAAAAAACAAACAGAGAATAGATTCCTCTTTACACAGCAATTAACGTAAGAAAAAAGGGCTGTAAGTGCCAAAACTCACAGCCCTATGCTATTAACCCAAGTTACGCAGTTATGAGGTTGGATAGGGGTTTTTGATAGCGCCAGGGGCAATTTATGCCAAAAGTCTTCACTACATTTGCGCTATTTCGTCTATTCGGCGCAGCCGTTGCGGCAA
>Ga0114922_10002450_pt1 | contig 17401 bp, 17 predicted proteins | sample AartaG_FD_100975 | JGI IMG/M metagenome (GOLD analysis project Ga0114922, IMG submission 100975) | Deep subsurface microbial communities from Aarhus Bay to uncover new lineages of life (NeLLi) - Aarhus_00045 metaG | ecosystem: Environmental > Aquatic > Marine > Oceanic > Sediment | place...
CCATAAAAATGATTCGTGGTCGGGCTTGTGCAGCAAATATAGTTCCAACTTCCACTGGTGCAGCTAAAGCAATTGGTGTCGTGTTTCCAGAATTAAACGGTAAAATGGATGGCATTGCCATGCGCATTCCTACTCCAAACGGGAGCGTTGTTGATTTAAAAGTAAATCTAGGGAAATCTGTCACAGTAGAAGATGTTAACGCTAAAATGAAAGAAGCCGCATCAGGTTATCTAAAAGGAATTTTAGAATATACCGACGATGCAATAGTAACTACCGATATTGTCGGCAATCCCGCAAGTTCTATTTTCTCGAGCTTGTGGACCAAGGTAATCGGTGGTACTTTCTGTGGTGTCGTTAGCTGGTACGATAACGAATGGGGTTATTCCAATCGTTTGGCAGATTTAATCGTCAAGAAATTATAAATCATTAACAATCTCAATTTTTTTTTTATTTTTTTTATTTTCTTCTATTTGTTTAAATTTTTCGTTATAACATCACAGAATCTAATATTTTGAAAAGGTTAAAAAATTTTGAAATTATTATTTGATTGTGGGATAGAACATAAAAACAAATTAATGGAAATGTTTTTAAAAACTTTCTTTTATAAGTTTATAGGATTAAAATGGTTTATTTTCAAATTAGCCCTATTGGTTTTGATTGTAGAAGGGATAAAAATAATTGTGAGAAATATCCAGATTTCTGTAAGGAGTGTGTTAAAACTCAACTTGAAAAACTTGGGTTAAACCTTGATCATAACTTGAAATTCACGATTATTGATTCTGAAGAAAAACGTGTTCAAATGTTCCAAGACCTAATATGGCAGAAATTTTTAGATGTTTTGAATATAAAATACATTTTATTAATGGCTAAAGAATCTGGGTTAGATCTGATTGATTATCCGATTTCAGGGGCAGGTGTAAATACTGAATTACTAACCGGATTTATCCAAGCAAATATTACGTTTTCAGAATCTAGTAATACTTCAGATGGATTTGTAAATCATGGAAATGACGGTCAATTTTATGAATTTCAATACGAAAAATTCAATCTTTTACTCAAAAATGGCCAATTTATTCGAATCTGTTTAGTTTTAGATAATAAAGCTTCTGATAGCTTGAAAACTCTTGTAACTGACTTTTTAGGCGAATACGAAAGTAGATATCTTGATAAAATTGGGGCACATATAAGAAAAGGAATGAAGCATTTCGAAGATACTATTGATTACATAACCGACACTTTTAATGTTAAACTAGTTTTTCCCATGATTCTAACGCACACATTATTACCAGACGAATTAGCTTTAATTCAAAAAAATCCTATTCAAAAAGCAATAATAGATTTTGCAAAATTATTGTTAGCTTCAAAATCATTCTTCTTTATTATCAACTTAATCGATAAAGTTCAAAAAATAGTTCGGATAGACTCAAATAAGATACTTTATGAAGTGTACAAACTTATAGAAAAAAAAATAATTATCCCTACTACAATTGAAACTGCTGAAGATACAATTTGTAAATTTCAAGAAACACGAGCGGTAAGAATAGCTAACAATGAATTAATTTCTTCACTAATTTCTAATAATGATGCTATAAATGAATTGAAAGAGAAAGCAAAACATATGAGTGTAGAAGAAATTAATTCATCAATACTTTCTTTCATACGAAAAGCCGAAACTGCCGAAAAAGGATTTGCTTATAAAGAAGCACAGAAAGAATATGAAATGGCTCTTTACTTAGCATCTGGTTTTGATTATAAAGAGGAAGTAGGGAGAATATCATTTATGATTTTAGAACTTGATAAAAAGATAAAAGAATTGGAATTAGAGTATGCCTTAAAAGTAGGAGAAAAAGCTGAGAAAAAAAAGGATTACGTTAAAGCTATTAATTATTATCAACAAGGATTAAAAATTCTAAATGATGTTCAAGATCTTAATGGAAACGAATCTCAAATAAAAAAATTGAAAAAAAAAATTGTAAGCCTTCAAAAAAATTTATAAAATTAAAGAACAAAGCTACTTCTTTTATTATCTTCAATGTATTATGCCAAAAAAAAATAAACATATTGTTATACTTTTACTCCTCAATTAATTCGGTTTTTTTCTTTTCTTATTTTTCAATATTAACAGTATGTTTTATTTAACGAAAAATTATGACTCTTTTAACTTATATATAGGATTTTTTACTACGAATCATAATTCAAGGTAAATTATAGATTTAAAATAAGAAATGTATAATTCTCTTAAAAAGTATAATAATCAATTATACACAGGCATGAAGATTGGTGGGTCTCATAAATGGATCTACAACGACGGAAAATGGAATGAAACAAAAACAGCTCCAAACAAATGGACAATTAACTTTAATAGTGTAAAAACAAGAGTAAATCCCGCACCGTCTAATTCAGGGGCTAATATTGGCACAAAATTTCATTGGTACGTTATTGCCGATCAAATCGCGACTAAACTAAATAAGGATTCTTATATGACGCAAATGAAAGGTATTAAATATAAAATCGGTCATAAGCGTCCTCAATGGCGAACTTTTAGTTACAATTATCCTGAGCAAAACTCGTATAAAGAACGAGTTATAAAAATATTAGAAGATATTCTTAACAAATTAAAGAACGAAAATTTGCCTGGAAACGACTCAATAACTCGGTTTCTTTTTAATGAAATTTAATTGATAGACAAACCAATTACCGAAACCTTCGTAAAAATCCAGACCTGCTTCTTTTGCCCACCTTTTTTCAGTTCTACGTAGTGGATAATCAGGATCCAGAAAGAGTTCACTCAAAGATATTATACCATCTGGCTTTAGAATTCTTTTAAATTCCATTAATATTCTTATAGGATCAGGAATTTCGGGTAAACATGTAATCGCAAAGATTCGATCTACACTTTCATCTTCAAACGAAAGGTTATAAGCGTCGTCTATTTTAGGAATAATATTTTGAATACTCTCTTTTTTAATTTTTTTCTTTAAACGGTTGATGATTGATTCTTGAATATCAATTGCAAATACTTTTCCATTAGGTTGTACCTTTTCTGCTACAGCTTTCGTATAACTGCCTTTACCAGGACCTATTTCTACAACGGTCATTCCGGGTTTAAGTTGCATTCGTTCAGCAATAAGTTCAGGTTTTTGTAGTAATCTACGACGGATCGGGTTATCAATCAATCTCGTTGCGAAAGCCGGGATGGGAAATTTGTATATTTTTCTAATAATTCTCACTATTACTAATATAATAAATAAGAAACACAAAAAAGCAATTAATAATATGAAAAAAGCAGTTCCTAATATTGATGTCCAATCTGAGATTTTAATTTCACCAATTAGTTATAATAAATTTAAGAATTTTTTTATCCTTTAATTTTATTCCAAATAATTCAAAAAGGAAATTATTAAACAGGACTCCACGATTTCCTACGATTAAGGCTTATTCCACAACAAATTGACAATTAGTTTTTTAAAAATTCAATTAGATTTTTTATAACTATGTCAGATTCCTGCGAAAAAATATCATGAGCAACATCTTCAAATATAACTAACTTTGCTCCTTTTATATTTTGAGCTAAGATTTCGGCATTTTGTGCTGGAGACAAGAGGTCATGTTTACCCTGCATTATTAAAGTTGGTCTATTAATATTTTTTAGGCGTTTGTAAGTGTTAAATTTCACAATCGCATCTATCTGTCTTTTATACATTTTAGGAGGAGTGGGGTATTTACATTCTCTCTGTATGCACTCCTCAATAACTTTAGGGTTTTCTTTAATGAATTTTTCAGTTAATCTAGCCGACATAGATTTCCTCGTTATTTCTTCAGGTGTTGATTCTTCTCTTGGTTGCATCATAATCTTTAAAGCCTCTGGTAATGGTAAAGCTGATTTAGAGAATCCACAATTTGTAGAACAGAGTATAAGCTTTTCAACTCTTTCGGGATAATTTAACACTAATTCTTGTGCTATAGTTCCTCCCATTGAGATTCCAAGGATATGAGCGCGTTTAATATTTAGAGCATCCATCAAACTGACAGTATCATCAGCAAACATTTTCATAGAATACTCAATATCAGGTTTATCTGATCTGCCAGATCCACGATTATCAAAAACAACCACTTTAAAAATTTTTGAAAGTTTCTTTATAAAACGAGGAGGCCAGAAATCGGCATTTCCTCCAACACCCATAATCATTACAAGTGGAGGACCCTGTCCATAAATCTCATAATACATTTTAATATCATTAATCTTTATTTTTGGCAATTATAATCCCTCAATAAGTATTTAAAAATATTTAATTTTTAACATAAAAGTCAGAAAAATATGTTCTTAGTTTCTTTTAAAATTAGCTATTTTAAATTCCAAATAATTTAAAAAGGAAATAATTTTAATAGCTTTTAATTTATTCATATTCATGGACTTAAGCACTGCGAAAGAAATAAAACTTGAAGATAAAGGTTTATTCGACAAATATTTTCAGAATTACCCTCCTCAGACGTCTGAATTCACTTTTACGAATCTATACATGTGGAGGAACTTCTACGGATTATTTTTTATGGAATGGGAGGGGCACCTTCTACTATTTTCGCGGGATGTTTTTAAGAAAAGGAAAACCGCGATGTCCGGAAGCGATAACGCGTTGTTTTTTTTCGCTCCAATTGGTCCAAAACCTGCTGATGTAATTATTACTCTGTTTGAAAATTTTAATGAAATTGAATTTCACAGGATTCCTGAACAGCTTACAGAAAATCTTAGGAGCCACGAAAAGTTTCCGGCTTTAAATATTGAGATTTTTGAAGATCGAGATAACTGGGATTATGTATACGAGGGAGAGAACCTTAGAGATTTACTGGGTAATCGCTACCGTCAAAATAGAAGGTGGTTAAACAAGTTTTTAGAAAATTACGATTATGAATTTAAGATATTAACGGAGGACGAAGTTGCCAAGACCAAGAAACTACAGTTGGAGTGGTGTATTCTTAGAGAATGTGAAGACGACGAAGGTTTGGAACAAGAGGAGAAAGCCATTTACGACGCCTTAGACAATTTTTCTTCGTTAGGTTTTAAAGGAGCGTTAATTTGCGTTGATAACAAATGTGTTGCTTACACATTTGGAGAAATGTTAAATTCGGACACGATCGTAATACATATTGAGAAAGCACATATGGAATATGAAGGTGCGTATCAAGCGATTAGCAATCTGTTTTTAAAAAGCAGTTTTATAAATGCCATGTTCGTTAATCGAGAGCAAGATTTAGGAGTCCCCGGTCTACGTAGAGCAAAAGAATCGTATAAACCAATTCATATGGTCCAAAAGAGCATACTATATCGAAAAACATCGAAATAAGAATTGGATTTATGAAAGTTTAAATACTTTTTTTAAATTGTAGAAATTAAGTAGATATAATTAATATATATGAATTAACATATAATACAAAAGAAACGAAATTAATGTGATTCAAAATGTCAGACGAAGAAAACTATAATAAGCAAGTAAAAGAAGATAAAGTAGGGAATTTATTAGGGAAAACCACTACACACTCGGTACAAGTACAATTTTCTGACCCAACAATCGAGCGAAATTCTTATTTTGTAATTTATGGAGAGAAGGACGAAGAAGGAATAAGAACTTACTATGTGCTAAATATTGAGAAGTTATGGAGCGAATCAAAAGGGATGCTTGCGGATCTGAAGGTATGTGGAGATAGACCGAAGAGACCGTTTGAAATAGGTTCAGAAGTTTATCGCGCATCTGAAATTCAAATTACTAAATTATTAGGAATTTATAACGCACCCGAAGAATCCGTCTCTCTTGGGAAGTTGATAGGCTATCCATTTGACGTTAACTTATTAGTGAAAAATTTTGGAAGAATATTCATTACAGGGAAGTCTGGTAGCGGAAAGTCGTATACGATGGGTGTACTGTGCGAGGAGTTTATGAAAAAGGGTATTCCACTCGTTATTTTAGACAGGCACGGTGAATACGGGAGCTTGAAAGTACTTGCGGGAGAAAGTGAAGATAGTGAAGGAGTTAAAAAAGAGAGCGAATTTGTGAATAGTATCATCGAATATTCTGATTTAAGCGTTAACAAAGGAGGAGATATCGATGTAGAATATCTATTTTCGTTAGATCCCACTGATATTGTTGCTCCGCATCTATGTACAATTATCAATATGAGAGGTATGGATTTAAACGTACAAGAAATGGTTGCTAGTAAGCTACTCAAAAAATTATATCAGGCAAGTACGGGTAGAAGAATTCCTCCGTTTTACTTACTACTTGACGAGGCTCATTTGTTTGCTGGAAAAAAACAAACAGAAACGTGTGAAATTGTAAAACTGTTCTCACAAGAAGGTCGTAAATTCGGTGCAAATTTAATCATCGGTACTCAAAGACCTCAATTGTTAGATACAACTATTCGCGCTCAAGCTGGTACTTGGGTGGTTCATAACCTTACTGATATACGAGATATTGATGTTACTATTTCGAGCGCAGAAGATTTAACTCGAAGTAATAAAACGGATATTCAAGGGTTAGATAAAGGCGAAGGAATTATTTGTGGAGAAGCAATAAAAGGCATACCCCTATTCGTAAAAGTACGTAAAAGACTTACTGCTCATGGAGGGGTTGGTTTCAACCCACTAGACTTCCTTCCAAAACAAACTATAGAAGGGTTACAAAAACGGAAGCAAGAAATTTTAGGAGAAAAAACCGCTAACGAATTAGAAACGGGGAAAAGTATTTTTGAAGAAATTACCGCTCCTAAAACTTCAGCAGAATACCTAGATCAGATTGGCTTCTTAAAAGTAAGAATTAAAGAGTTAGAAGAAGAAGTAGAAATTTTAAAAGGAAGAATATTAGATGTTGAAGAAGTAAAAGGAGGTCAATTATCTGTTAGTCAAATTACAGATAATGATGATGTTGAGGAACTCCAAACAGAAATAAAAATATGGAAAGAAAAGTATAATTACCTTAAGGAATCCATTGAAAATCCAGATGCGGTGATATCTTCAGGTGAGGGAAGCGGTGAACTAATTCTCGAACTTCAGAACAAAACTATAGAATTACAAGCTAATGTTCAGAAGTATAGGTCTCAATATACCGACGCCTTACTCTTGGCCGAAAAAGCTATCAAGGAGTTAAAGAAGCGAAAAAAGTAATTTTTAATAATATTTTCTTCTTGTTTTGATTTTAAAATTCTTAAAATATTTTCTATTTTTTAAAAATTCATAGATTATTCACTCGAAGGAGCAGTAAATCATTATCGATTTTTAAGTTATCAGATTTTATAAGTTATAAAAATAACTGAAACTTATTATTAGTTATACGCTTATTTAAGTTAAAATTAAATTAACAATGAAGATTAATCATGAATATCGAGAGCATAAAAGTTCTTCAAAAAGAATTATCTTCGCTTATCGGAGTTTCTGGCTATGAAGATGACGTAAGTGATTTTCTTTTAAAAAAGATAGAGAAAGAAAACTTAGCTGACAAAGTCTGGAAAGATAGTTTGGGTAATATCCTAGCTGTAAAAGAGGGTATTGATGGGAATAACAGAATTTTATTGGATGCACATACTGATGAGATTGGATTTATGATTTCTCACATCGAAAATAAAGGTTTCTTACGATTTGTTCCAATTGGGGGTTGGGATAAGAGAATTTTATTAGGACAATCAGTAGTGATACGGTCTGGACCAGGAAAAATCCATCGTGGCATTATTGGATCGAAACCACCACACCTTACCTCTTTAAACGAGAGAAAAAAGATTATAGAAATTTCAGATATGTATATTGATGTCGGGATGAGTTCAAAAGAGGAGGTAGTTAAAAATAATATTGTTATAGGAACTACCGGTACGCTTTTCTCTCCTTATGTAGAGTTCCCAAATAATATGGTTCGTGGTAAAGCATTCGACGATCGCACTGGTTGTAATGTACTCCTTCACATCATGAAATTGTTAAAAGAAGGAGCGCCTGTTAAAGATACTTTGCTTTTTAATTTTGCAGTGCAAGAAGAAGTAGGCGGTAGAGGTGCGATTACAGGAGCGTTTACCCTTAAACCAACAGTTGCTATTGCCATAGAAAACACTACTGCTGCAGATGTTCCAGGTATTAATGAAGCAGAAATTCCAGCTTACGTAGGAAAAGGCCCAGCAATTACAGTAGCAGATAAGTCAATAATTTCTAGTCCTAAAGTTAACGAAAGACTCGTTAAAAATGCTGAACTCGACAAAATTCCCTATCAAATTAAGAAACCTATGTATGGCGGGACTGATGCAGGTAAGATTCATATTTCCCGAGAAGGTGTTCCAAGTTCAGTTGTATCTGTTCCTTGTAGATATATACATTCTCCCACTTCTTTGCTAAAATTAGAGGATATTCTTAATACAATTCGTTTAATTGATGCATTTATTCGAAATTCTGCTAATATTTAGAATAAAGAAATAAAAAAAAGAAAATAAAAGATTTAATAATTTTTATCTTTGTTTTGGTGGTTTAATTAAGTACGCTATGATTGCTGAGCCAACTGACATTATTCCCATTACAATAAACAATATCAAGTAGCCCCCAAAAATAGTAACAAATAAGTTCACACCAACAGCACCAATAAATCCTGCGACACCATACGCGGTAAAGATAATTCCATAATTAGGACCTAAATTCTCTGAGCCAAACAAATCAGCAGTAGCAGTAGGGAATAAACTGAAATTACCTCCGAAGCAGAAATATATTGCACATGTTATTGTTAGGAAATATATCTCATTTATGTTCGTTGTGAAGTAGGTAAACATAAGAATCGCTTGAATTGTAAACATTATCAACATGGATTTTTTGTAGGTTATAAAATCAGCTAATTGTCCCCATACAATCCTTCCTAAACCATTAAATAACGCTGCTAGGCTCCCAATGAGAACAAAATCGGCAGTTCCAATGACATAAATAAATTCTCCTGCATCCACTGATTTAGCAAAAGCTGCATATGAACCAATAATCATCAATCCAGATATGGCACTGAAAACAAAAGCAACCCATAGCATCCAAAACTGTGGTAGTTTAATTGTTTCGTTTCTTTTAAAATCTAATCCCGATATTCCACTTTCTTCTGAAGGTGGTGGTGGGGCCCAACCCATTGGTTTCCAACCTTCAGGTGGATTACTCAAGGCCATGGCACCACCAATAATCAGTATTACATAAATAATTCCTAATACGGTAAACATTAGGGGAATATTTTGCGAAACCGTAGAAACAAAATTAGGATCCGTTGTTTCTAAATTAGCAGGATTTGCTAGTGCTTTTATAACGTAGTTAAAGATAAAAGAACCCGCACCAAAACCTGCAACAGCTATGCCATTAATAAATCCTTTTTTATCTGGAAACCATTTCCCAGCGGAAGCAATTGGACAAACGTATCCAAAACCAATTCCTGCTCCAAAAATAATACCATAGGTGATTAATAATCCTATAAATGTTGTCATGAAGGCAGATGCAATAACACCAATTCCAAGCAAAATGCCGCCTAATATTGCGATGTTTCTCGGACCATATTTCTGTTGCAGTTTTCCAGCAAAAATCATGGTAATAGCAAAAGATAATAACCCTACACCAAAGATATAAACAGTTACCTCTCGGACTTCATTAATATATGGACTCACGAATATTGTCATTGTACCCCACGAATATATTGTCCCTAGAGCAAGTTGTATCAAGATTGCACCAATTACAACAATCCAACGATTTCTTACTTTTTGTTCTTCTGACATGATTTAAATTTCCATGTATTTTTTTAATTAAAAATATTCTTTTAAGATTAAAAACCTTTCAATAATAATTTATTGATTGATTATTTTCGGAGATTTTACATCAGTTATAAGAAGGATCATTCAAGCATAGTGTTTCATCAAATAGGAAACCTACTTCTTCTTCTTTTTTTGTTGCTTGATGAGATAATATACCAAAGCACCCAATAGTGCCCAAAACAAGATCCATGTTATCCAAGCTAACGTCCTATCAAGACGGGGAATGCCAAACACGAAAGAAAAGCATGCTGCATATTCTAAGATGATATATGGAACATGTGTGCTCGGTTTTGATCGAAAATCATATTGGAATACACTATCAAGTAAGAATTCTGCTATTAAATATGCAAGGATTAGAATGAGGAAAACAATAAATATCAGCTCTCTTCCAATAATAATATAATTAATCAAAATTGCGATGATTGGAAGCATCAGAATTGCAAGAATCACCCCAAATATTTTAATGGTCTTAAATTTCTCATTTGCCATCAATAGGATTGCACTAATCATTGAAATGAAAAAAATAAAGCTTGATATGATAAACATCCAATCAAATAACTCCATAGTTATAACCAAATTTAGTAGAATTAAAGTATTAATATGTGATTTCTATATACTCCAATGCATCATCTTATTTAAATATGTGATGTCTATATAATGGAATAAGAGGATAATTAAATTCATTTTAAATAGCATGAAATAAAATACTATATTTATGAATAAATTAAATCTATCAAAAAAAAGGATTGTATTAATTTGCATTTTTCTCGCTATTTTTACAGTCGGAACGGTTTTTATTTTTATAACGCCTCTTAGCGTAAAAAGTACTTATGGTTTATCAACTCAAACGAGCGATGGCGTAACTATTTCCTTTAATGTTTTCGAACCTCTGGACGGGGGATTGAATAAACCAGCTATTATAATTGGGCATGGCTCTATGGTTAATAAAGAAATGGTAAAAGGCTACGCCTTAGAACTGGCGGCAGCAGGTTTTGTTGCGGTACCCTTTGATTTCAGAGGGCATGGTCAAAGTACTACGGGTGATTCTAATTTAATGATTAACGATGTTATTGCTATTAAAGAATATCTACAAACTAGGGGAGATATTGACATAAACTCATTAGGATATATCGGGTATAGTATGGGAGGATTAGGACAAGAGGTAATTCACAACGATACGGCATTTAAGTGTTTTATTGGAATTGGAACGTGGTTATATCCCGATCTAAGAAGAGGTAATTCAACCAATCCATTAAATGTACTAATGATCCAAGCTTTATTTGACGAGGCTGTTGAACTTCCGTATCTAAAGGAGAGTTTGGCAACGCGCGTGGGTATTGATATTTCAAATGTGGATTCAAACAAATTATACGGATCATTCCAACAAGGAAACGCTTCTATGATTTACTTAGATGATAATAGTAATCACCTTACAGTCGCCTGGGATGAAGACTTCATTCGTGAAGCAAGAGATTGGGCTATAAATTCGTTTGATATCGATGTAGTAGATGAAACCTTTTATGTAAATGTAAGAGCACTGATATTACTAGTGCAAGTGATTGGTGGCATTGGATTTTTCTTATTAATAGTTGACCCATTATCTAATTTGATTTTACAGTCTAAAAACGAGAGAGAAAACGGAGCAGAAATAAAACGCTATAAAATTGATGCATCAGATTATTCAATCAAAAGCTTATCGGTTAAGTCAATTTTATATTCACTGCTACTTGGTATTCCAGGATTAATAATTTTTATACCAATTTTACTAATTTTACCTTTAGCCATACCCGGATTCGTTGTTGCTTTGTTATTTGGCCAAGCATTTGGATTAATGGTTCTATTATGGAGAATAGGGAAGAAAGATAATTTATCTTTTAAAGATATACTTAAAGAACCTTTTAATGGAAGAAATAGATTTCTCAGGCAATTAGCATTAGGAGTAATTTTAGCAACGTTATTATACCTTATCTCATATTTATCAATAGGGTTAAACTATTTAGGATTGTTTCCTTCCATAACTAAAATCTGGACGATGCCAATCTACTTCGTCATCAGTTTTTTCGTAATCCTAATTCTTAATTTAATGACTCAAGTGATAATTCAAAACAGGTTCGGTGACTCTATTAGTAATACTATTAAAATACTATTTTTGGGTTTTATCCTTCCATTTCTGTATTATTTTGTATATCTGTTACTTATCGGTGTGGTTATGAGAAGTTTATTTTACTTTGGAACTTTTATCCCGATCTCGTTAGTGATGTTTACTCTAACATCTGCGGTATCCATAATAACCTATAGAAAGACCGGAAATATCACTACAGGGGCCGTAATAAACGCAGTTATACTGACTTTTCTGATTGTAACTTTATCTACGCCACAAAGTGGTTTTGAGTTCTTAACAGGCTTTTTTTAAATTTCTAACTAACATTTTTTTTTATTTCTTATATCAATAAATACTTTAAAATTGCTAGCCTAGATTATTGATTTAAAACGAATGATAAAGCTAAAAATCTTATAAATTATTATTAATATAATTAATAAAACTGGAAAGTAAATGTTGCATTAATAAATAAAAAATCGTTGAGTTGTATGTCGTCTATCAAAGGATTTTTATGGAGTTTTGTCTTTTTGCTAACTTTTGGAATTTACGGTTCAATTCCAACTTATTTAATATTTTCTTATTGGGAATGGCTAAACGCACTACGGTATGCTGGACAACCCATTTATACTCTTTCTTTATTCGTATTATTTTTATGGATCGTTTCTCTGCTAGTAACTCTAATTTATATTGTGGCTACGATTCGCTCAATTGTTCAAAGGAAGAACGAGAATTTAGGTATTCCTAAAGGTGTGAAGGGTTTTGGGCTTGTTTCAACTATAGTTGTTGTCGTTTTTATGGTAGTATGGTACTTGCTTTTTAATCAAGTCGCGTTTTTCTCAATGATAGCACCATAAAAAGAAGGAATAATGTTAAAATTTTTAAATTCAATTAAAGGCGTTTACAGGTTTATTGGATAATTACTAAAATCTTTAGTAGCTTCAACCATCCAACGCAAATATTACGCAGAGACTTTGCGTAACTTTAACCCTGGAAAAACAATTTTAAAAATGGATGAAGAGAATAAATCATGTAGAAAAACTGGTCAGGGTTTTTACAACTGGAAAGATAATTTAACGCCTAAGCGAAGACCAAAAATTAATAAGTCTCAAAAAGCGGGTCTTTTTAACATAGAGGATAATATGGAGATAATGTCAAATGATGGATGTCGATTATTGGAAGAAGGAGTAGTCACTTGATTTAAGGTTATTGACGAGGCAAACAGGCAAACATGGCGGGAATGATTATTTAAATTTTTTAATACTTAAGTTTACAAGCTAACAACTTTTTTTAAAATTTTCTTAAGTCTTCTTTAATTACATATCCGACATTATTTTAAGTAGTGCATTATACGCCATTACAGTAGATTCAGGTTTTTGTTGTAGAGGAAATCTATTAAATCTTAACTTAATCGAATTTAAATAACACATTTTTACATCCCCCTACTTTTTTACTCCAAAGTCTTGTAATTCATTAATGTCGGTAGTCATATTATGAAAAAATAACTTTTTATTGATTAACTTGTAAACTTAAGAATAGAATAAATTTCTTGAGTTTACAAGAAAAATTTCTATCACTATTTTTAAATTTATCTGTAAAAATCTATTATCCGACATAAATAAAATTGTTTTGCTTGTTTGATTTGTAAATATAGAATTTCAAAAACTTTAAATTACGTGAAAAAATGTGTTTTATCAAGCTACTAACAAAATTCTTAAATGTGGTCCCTAATTATTTAAAAAATCCTTTCGAAATCATCGACTAAAACCTTTTGAGAGATGTAGAATATTTCATTTATATGTTCTTGTAAAGTCAAGAAATACAAAAATTTCGAATTTAACTAATTTTTTAGATTTTCAAATTTAAATAAAAATCGAAAATAAAATTAAAAATTACAAACGAAGGTTGATATTGGAAAATGGACAAGCTTTTAGATTCTTCAAAAAAGTCTTTTGGTGATTGGGGCACAGCACTTTCTACAAACGATTTAATGCTTAATATAAGGAAAAATCTCTCGGATAATGGTTTTCAAAAAGGTAATTCAAGACTGGTTTTCAGCGTTTGTCCGGACGATGTTAATAGGTTGGAAGAAATAGATACAGTTGAAAATTCAATTACAAAAAAATACAATGGTGAATTCCATTTGGGTGGTTTAGGAGCATACCCAATGGGTGGTGTATCTGGAATAATTGCGGCGAGTCATCACCCCCCTGAGGATACGATGGGTGACGATCATAAACATGGCAATCTTATCTTTTTCGTTAGTCCACACATGGGAATTGCAATTGACGATGCAGGCAACGAACTCTATGGTAAGATACTAAGACCGGGTCAAACTAAGCTTACTAATTCTTGTGGTGCTATGATGGGCTTTTTAGTGGCTTTAAAAGAGTGTGGAAGCCCAGAAGCTTTTACAATTGCTGCAGATACGACAAATACCGATCCTACGAGAATAGCTCTCCATTACGAGTTGATTAACAATTATTCCGATCGCTTGAAAGCAATCCTCTCCGTTGAGAACAGTAATCAGCAAGTTGTTGACTTGTTTAAACTAAATTACGATGTTGTTATGAATAAAATAAATCAAATGATTAACATATTTTTAGAGAAAGAAAAAGAACACTTTAAAGGAAAAATTGCGTTAATTGGAGGCATAATTATAAATGTTCCTGGTGGAGATCGCTTCGTGCTAAAAGAAATATCTTACCCTTAATAATTAATTTTTTTTTTATGTCTATGTCTTATGTTTTATGTTCTTTACTTAAAGTTTAGATTTTTATGAAGTTTTGTCTTTTTGTTAACTTTTGGGATTTAGGGTTCAATTCCAACTTATGTCATAGTTTCTTATTGGGGATGACTGAAGCACTACGGTTTGCTGGAGAGTCTATTTATACTCTTTCTTTATTTGTATTATTTTTATGGATCGTTTCTCTGCTTGTTGCTCTAATTTATATTGTGGTTACGATTCGCGCAATTGTCCAAAGAAAAAGCGAAGATTTAGGCATTTCTAAAGGTGTGAAAGGTTTTGGGCTAGTTTCAACTATTGTTGTTGTCGTTTTTATGGTAGTATGGTACTTGCTTTTTAATCAAGTCGCGTTTTTCTCAATGATAGCACCATAAAAAGAAGGAGTAATATTAAATTTTTAAATTCAATTAAAGGCGTTTACAGGTTTATTGGATAGTTACCAAACTCTTTCGTTGCTTCAACCATCCAACGCAAATTGTCAACTTTTACCGTAGGGTGCATGTTAGCTGCGCTGACTATATAACCGCCACCAGGTCCAGCAGTTTTAATTGCGTGTTTAACTGCGGCAAAGACCTCGTCCTTTGTCCCATAAGTAAGATCGTGCGCGACATCTATGTTTCCAAAAAGACACAATTTATCACCAACTTTTTTCTTCACGAGAGCTAGATCGACACCTGCCGTGGGTTCAAGACTATGCAAGCCATCGAAACCGCAATCTACAACGAAATCTAACAACGGGGTAACCTGACCGTCAGTATGTAACACTATTTTCTTTCCCCGCTCATGAACCGTATCAGTAATCGTTTTATATGCGGGAAGTAGTAATTCGTTAAACTTTTTTGGACTCATCATCGGACCGGTTTTGTAAGCTAAATCTCCCGATTCTATAAATAATTCAGCTCCAACATCCATATACGCGCTATAACAGGCAGCAGTAAATTCAGCTATAACTTCGTGAACTTCTTTGATAAATTTAGGATTTTTATGAAGCATCCGCGAGTAATAAGTTAAACCCATGCCTTGCGTAGCGCTTTCAAATACGCCCGCTAAGTCGTTGGTGACGGCAACAAATATTTTATCTTTATGCTTCTTATTTATCCGGCGGTAGAATTTTTTAGCCATCTTGGTGTATTTCTCAGTCATAGGACCTTCTATGTTTTCTTTAGTCTCTTCCCATTTCTCAGGAGAATTCATAGTACCATATAAATAGTAAGGATTGAAATTGCCCTCGTTATTTCGCGCTTCCCATACGCGTCCAAAAATATCGTTCATCAAAAGACGGTCGTCGTTCGGATCATCAAAAAAATAAAAAGGTAATATACCTACTTGCATACAGTCAAGCCCAATTGCCACAGCTGCTTCTACACAACGGGAAAAAACGCTCGTTTCTACGCTTTCTACTAGTTTACTCAACTCTTCTATCCATCCATCAGGGTTATCTCGCTGTATCTGTTCTACAGTGTCAAAATCGGTAATTTGCGGTTTTCCTAATATTATATCTACGTTATTCGCATCGATAAGAATGGTGTGGCACGGAACTCTGTCTGGTTCTTCCAGATTTAAGGTCGTTAGAACTCTTTCTCTACAATCCATTTTTCTCATTAAATTGTTTTTTAATATTATTAAATAAGATAATTGGATTCTTTTTTAAAAATTTAATTAGAAATATAAAAATACTAAGACTTTGTGGCAAATAAAAAGAATAATTAGGTAATAGAAATAGGATAAGTTTGCAATAGAAAAAGATTTTAATTTTGTTATTCTTTTAAACTGATACACTTTACAATATTTTTCTATACAATAAAAATAACAACTATTTAGAGGATTCTAATGAAATATGGATTTGTTTTTCCACATGCTGATGTTCTTAAAGCTATTGAATTTGCTAAGGTCGCTGAAGAAGCAGGGTGGGATGCTTTTTTTGTTTGGGAACCGACTTATGGTATTGATGCTTGGGTCACATTGGCAGCTATAGCTGTACAAACAGAAAGAATACGTCTTGGAACCTTACTCAGTCCAGTATCAAGAATGCGCCCTTGGAAATTAGGTAGTGAAGCAATTACTCTTGATATTTTATCAAATGGTCGAATAAATCTTTGTGTTGGCTTAGGTGCTGTAGATACTGGTTTTGAAGTATTTGGGGAAGAAATTGATCGAAAAACTCGCGCACAGTTACTGGATGAAGGATTAGATATTATGAATGGATTGTGGAATAGAGAGCTGTCAAATTATAATGGTAAGCATTATCAAATAAAGAACCTAAAAGAATGTGCTTTTTTCAAAAGACATCCTCAACCAAATTTAATTCAGCATCCAAGAATACCAATATGGGTTGTAGGTGCATGGCCATGGAAAAAATCCATGCAGAGAGTATTAAAATGTGATGGAATTATTCCGACAATAAAGAACAAACAAGGTAAATTTGAAAAAATAACACCAGAACATATTTTTGAAATTAAAAACTTCATTGAAGAACATCGCTCGTTAAAAACCCCATTTGACATAATAATAGAAGGTGAGACTCCCGGAAATGACTCAGAGCTAGCCAGTTCTATTGTTAGACCCTTTGCTGAAGCAGGAGCGACATGGTGGATTGAATCAATTTGGGCATCACCAGATCTTAATCAATTACTTAATCGAGTTAAACAAGGACCTCCCTCTTTAGAATAATAATTTTTAATTTTTAAAAAAATTTAATTAGAAATTTAAAAATACTGATACTTTGTGGCAAATATAATAAATAGTTAGTTAATAGAAATAGG
>Ga0114922_10002451_pt1 | contig 17398 bp, 11 predicted proteins | sample AartaG_FD_100975 | JGI IMG/M metagenome (GOLD analysis project Ga0114922, IMG submission 100975) | Deep subsurface microbial communities from Aarhus Bay to uncover new lineages of life (NeLLi) - Aarhus_00045 metaG | ecosystem: Environmental > Aquatic > Marine > Oceanic > Sediment | place...
ATAATCATTGGCATCCAATTCGCCGTCTGTGGCCGTCAGTTGAAGCACATAATCGCCGTATTTATTTACAGGAAATTTCACCGTGGGATCTTCCATTATAGCATTAGGCTCAAAGGTAACCTCTCCCGGCCCGCTGAATTTCGACCAGGTCAGCGCCAGATAGCCCTCGGGGTCTCCCTGTCCGTCATCCGTAACGGTAGCGTCCAGATTGACCAGATTCACCGGGATCGTAATTTCTTGATCGTCTCCGGCATTAACCTCTGGTGGATGATTGGTGGGTGTGTCATTTACCTCCAGCATAAACACCAAAATAGGGTACGCCCTGTTGCCGTCGGAATCGTCAGTGGCCTCCGCCCGGACCTTGAAACTACCCGCATCACTTGGTACGATGTTATCCCAGCGAACCACATACCCCGTTGCACTGTTGTTCCCGGCGAGAATTATCGTTTCATCGCCGTTCTTGTAATAAATGCCGTCCGAACTGTTGTTGTCATAGCTCTTGGCGTCCATGATCGTGACCAGCGTTTTTCGGTTAGTATATAATTTGTTTCGGCTGGTAGTGCCGACATAGGTGTACGTTTTGTTTGTATCCAGTCCCGTGAACTCCATGTCCACCCACCAGCCAACATTTGGACCATATTGAATATTATCGCCACTTATGTCTGCCTTGCCTTCGAAGATATCATAGCCATCGGTGCCTGGTGTTGTAAATTCGACTACCTGACCACTCTTTCGCTCCACTTGGTTGTCCATGTCCATGGTGAATGTTACCGTGGGCATCCCCTCATCGCTGCCGGTCTCATAATTTATCAGCGGACCGGTAGTGTTGCTGGTGTATCCATCATAAATGGTCCACCCGGTTGTATTGGGAAGGAGATCGTCAACACAATCATTATAAGCTGTCCAGGCGACCTGGCCATAGGAGGACGAAACCGAAAGCCCTATAACTAACAATCCCAAACTTACTAAAAGCCCATGATTATAAACATATCTCATACCAATCTCCTTTGGTTACCTGTATATTTTTCAGGCATTTATAACCGTTTTAGCAATAATCGGATATGGCCATGTCTGCCTTTACCTCCTTCTCAGACCAAAAACCAATCTACTCCAATTATCCATGTCCTCCTGCTGATTTATCTAAATCAGGGACGAATAAGTTCTTTTTTAATAAGCACTTATGAAATTACGGCAACAAATCGTATCTCTCGCACGCTTCTGTACACATTTGCACTATGGTCAATATTAGCAAGTATTTGGTGCGCAGAATCGGTTTTTGTTACAAAAATTCTTGTAAGCGTTTACTGAAATAATAACGTTATTGTATAAAAGCGTGTCCATGCCCGATAACTTTCCTATGGACAATGTATTTGACTTTTATTATAAAATTAAGTACACCATATTGGATTGGAGTCAACATGAAGCATTGCCTTGTGATGACCGATGATCAGGGGCTGGGGGATCTATCCTGTATGGGCAATAAGATTCTCAAGACTCCGCACATTGATCTCTATAAAACATTCTGCGAACTGGCTGGCGTCAAACTGCCGTCGAAGATGCAGGCATTGGATGGCCGTTCGCTCTTGCCGTTGCTCAAGGATCCCAAGGCGAAGTGGCCTGATCGTGAACTGTTTGTGCATTGCGGCCGTTGGAATGCTGGAGAACGGGAGAAGGCCAAATTCGAGAAATGCGCGGTGCGCACCGCGCGTTGGCGTTTCGTGAATAACAAGCAGCTCTACGACATCTCCGCTGATCCTTATGAGACAACTGATGTTTCGGATGCTCATCCTGAGGTAGTCAAACAGTTGCGTCAATCCTACGACCAATGGTGGCAGTCCGTCCTTGCCCTGATGGTGAACGAAGGCCTACCTAAGGTAAAGAACCATCCTTTACATATTCGGTACAACCATCAACTTGAAACCAAGGGCATTCCTGAGTGGTTTCTTAGCGACCTTTAACCCCATACGTGAGTAGTGATGATGAATAAATACTGGATATAAGGAATAGAAAGGACAATGGAAATGAAAGTGAAGTTTTATGGTTTAGCAATCAGCCTGTTGACATTTGTAGGTGTTGTGTATGCGGAGCAAGCAAAACCCAATATCCTTTATATTCTCGCCGATGACATGGGCTATGGCGATGTTCAATGCCTGAATCCGGAACGGGGTAAAATCAAGACGCCGCAATTGGACGGGCTTGCGGCCCAAGGCATGGTGTTTACGGATGCGCATTCGGGTTCTTCGGTCTGTACGCCCACACGCTACGGAATCATTACGGGGCGTTATAGCTGGCGTTCCAAGTTGCAAAAGAGCGTGCTGTACGGCTACGGAACACCATTGATTCCCCCAAGCCGCATGACCGTGGCAAGCCTGCTGAAGGGGCAGGGATATAATACCGCCTGTTTCGGAAAATGGCATCTCGGAATGACACTGCCAACGGTCAACGGCCAGAGCCTGAATCAGAAGGGCATGACCAATGTTGACTGGAATGGAACGATTGAAGGCGGCCCGGTCGATCTGGGCTTTGATTATTACTGGGGCATTACCGCCTCGCTGGATATGCCTCCTTATATTTATGTCGAAAACAAACATTTTGTGGGTGCGTGTACGACGTTTAAGGCCTTCCATCGAAAAGGTCCCGCGCATGCGGACTTTGAGGCGGTGGATGTACTGCCGGACATCGGTCGTAAAGCCATTGAATTTATCCGGCGACAGAAAGCCGATACACCTTTCTTTGCCTATGTTGCGTTAACCTCGCCTCATACCCCGATCGTTCCTACTCCCGAATGGAAAGGAAAGAGCGGCCTGAATCTTTACGCCGATTTTCAGATGCAGACGGATGATGTGATCGGTCAGATCGTCGATGCGGTAGATGAGGCCGGGCTGAAAGAAAATACGATTATTATTGTCACCAGCGACAACGGCTGCTCCAAGGCGGCAAAGATCGATCAGCTTCAGGCGATGGGACATTATCCCAGCGCACAGTTCCGCGGATCCAAGGCGGATATCTGGGATGGCGGACATCGCGTACCCTTCGTTGTGCGCTGGCCGGGGGTGGTTCAGGCCGGATCTACCAGTGACGAACTGATCTGCCACATAGATCTCATGGCCACAGTGGCAGATTTGACGGGGATCGCGATTCCGGCCAACGCGGGCGAGGACAGTGTCAGCTTTCTACCGGCACTCAAGGGGAAACCCATTCCGTCAGAACGCGCCGGGGTGATCCACCATTCCATTAGCGGACACTTCGCCTATCGCATGGGTAAATGGAAACTGTGCCTGGCGAAAGGATCCGGCGGCTGGACGGCGCCGAATGAAAAGAATGTACCGGCGGATGCACCCGAGGCTCAACTCTATGATCTGGAAAAGGATCCCGGTGAGACGACCAATCTTTATGAAAGTCATCCGAAGGTGGTCGAACGTCTGCTGAAGCAGCTTGAAGCGGATGTTCAGCGCGGCCGCAGTACTAAAGGTGCTCCATTAAAGAATGATGTAGAGGCTATTAAGCTCTGGAAATCAAAGTAGGAGGCGAGAGCGTGTATCCAAGTAAACAGATGACTATTCTAGTATTCGGTTTGCTAGCTGTTGCGGGGAGAGTTTTTGCCGTGGATTGGCCTTCCCGCCCCAATGTTATTCTCCTGATGACCGACGATCAGGGCTACGGGGAAGTCGGATTCCATGGCAATGAAGTTCTCAAGACTCCGAATCTGGACCGTTTTGCGGCCGAGGGGATCGAACTGACCAATTTCTATGTCTCGCCCATGTGTACGCCCACCCGCTCTTCGCTGATGACCGGACGTTACCATTTCCGTACCGGTGCGCACGACACGTTTATCGGGCGCTCCAATATGACTCCGCAGGAAACCACTATCGCAGAAGTGTTTGCCGGCGCGGGCTATAAAACCGGGATTTTTGGTAAGTGGCATCTGGGTGAGAATTATCCGATGCGGGCTCAGGACCAGGGGTTTCAGAAAGTAGTAGTGCACGGCGGCGGCGGCATTGGTCAATTTGCTGATTACCCGGGTAACCAATACTGGGATCCGACGTTGCTGTTCAACGATTCCTTCAAGAAAACCAAAGGCTACTGCACCGACGTTTTCATCAATGAAGCCATTCAATTTATCACGGAAAACCGCGAAAAATCGTTCTTCTGCTACATTCCGCTCAACATCCCACACTCACCGTTTACGGTGGATAAGGAGTTTTACGGGCCCTACGAGGCGCAGGGTGTCCGGGATACAGGGAATCGACAATGGACAACCAAAATCTATGGAATGATCACCCAGTTCGACGGTGCATTCCAGCGTCTGCTGGACGCGGTGGAAACGATGGAGCTCAAAGAGAATACCATCATTATCTTCATGTCGGACAACGGACCCAATTCCGTATATTACACGGCCGGCCTGCGCGATAGAAAGGGCAGCGTTTACGAGAACGGCTTCCGTTCTCCGTTTGTGATCCGCTGGCCCGCCAACATGAAGGGAGGGCGCAAACTCAAGGATCCGGCGATGCATATCGACCTGCTGCCGACTCTGGCCGATGCCTGCGGTATTAAACTGCCCGCCTCGGTAAAGCTGGACGGACAAAGCATCCTTCCATTGTTGACGGGAGAGGCGGTGGAACTACCCGAGCGATACCTGTTCATGCAGCACAACCGCGCCAATGTTCCGTTGAAGTATCGCAATTTTATGGTCCGCAAAGGTTCCTACAAGGTGGTGCAGGGCCGGGGCAAAGGATTTGATCCGCTGCCGGAAAAATTCAGCTATGAACTCTACAACATCGAGCAGGATCCCGGCGAAAAGAACGACCTTGCGACAAAGCATCCGGAGATAGTGAAGGAGTTTGTCGGCCGGTATGAGAAGTGGTTTGACGAAGTAACCGCCGGACTGCAGAGCAGCGAAGGGGTTCCTTATCCCTATGAACTCAATCCGGTTCAGAAACAAGACTTTCGCTTTACCTGGCAGTGCTGGTTTGGGCCCAAAGCACACTGGAGACCTACTTCCTATGGGCGCTGGATGATGAGCAATCCGGGACTGATCAAGCATTTTGATGTAACTATCATCCCCCAGCGTGGGCAGCGTGGAAAGCCGGCCATGATCAAATTTATCTGGCAGGGCCGGACCATCGAAAAGAACTTTGACAAAGTTTCTGAACGTGTTGTACTGGAAAATATCGAACTGGCCGAAGGGACAGGCTTTATGGAAGCTCAGCTCTTTGTCGATGGCAAGATGTGGGGAGTAAAGGAAGTGCATATAAAAGCACACGAGCAGGCAACTGAATCCAGAAGCCAATCGTAGAAAGCGAGTCATAACCGGGGCAATAAATCGCGTAAACCTTTAGCTGTCAGTATCTGTTTTGGCGACCTTAACGACTTATAGTCCTACACCGCTTTAACTCAACTCACCAATATTCACAAAAAGTGCGGAAGAACCATGAGCGATTATGATAACCAGTTGTTATTGCTGGACTTATAATCGGATAGTCGTGGGAATACATGTGTGTTCGAGGTGATTCCGCTTGATAATTACGGCGGTTTCCAAATATCGGATATGCGTCCGACTCATGATGCTCGAGGCAACACCTTTGTGACAGTCGATAACCCTGCGGGGGACGGCTGGGATATGACGACGCTGACGATCCGGAAGCAAAATTCTACCGAAGGTTTACAGACGTTCGACAATGATACGCTGAAGCTGTGGGTCTTCGAAGGTACTGGCGCGATGTGGGCAGCGGGCGATGGATCCGGCGACAGCGACATGTTCGACGGCACCGGTATTACGAATATCCTGGTTGACGGGGAGGCCTTCACGCTTGATGGTGCGATAGCTGATGACTCCTACATTCACTTGACTCTGGATTCTACGGTTTATCTGAAGGAAAACACGACGTACATGTTCCTTGGCAAGTACGAACGGAGTGACGACGCAACGTCGCCGAGTTGCATTGAAATCACACAAAACGGCGCGGGAACTCCCACGTATCAGCTTCAGTTGAAGCCCGATGAAAATAAAACACGCACCACCGGTTATGCTCTTACGTACTACGTGCAGGGTATGGGCGAACAGGCCACGGCAGCGAATCCATCCCCACCGGATGACCCGGATTACGAAAATCCGTTTGTGCCTTTGAATACGAACTTAATGTGGGATAACCCCGTTGACTATACGGCAACCAAGTTCGTTCTCAATTTCCGTTCCGATGACTCTAACTGGCTCGATACAGTCAACCCGACCGTAGTAGTTGATCCTGTGGCGGATCTGGACCTTGACGGCGATCCTGACACCACCGAAGCCGCTGTGCCGGTCTCCCTGGCCAGTGCGACAGCGTATTTTTGGAGAGTGGATTCCCATGAGCCGGACGGGGACGGGACCATCATTCATACCGGCGCTACCTGGACGTTTATGACTGCCGGAAAGGCAATCAATCCGAAACCGGAAGATGGATTGGTTCACGTCAGTCCCGTGAGGAACTTATCCTGGGAAATGGATACTATTAACTTGTCCAGTAAGGTTTACTTCGGTCCGGTTGGCGACCTGCGTTATGTGGGTCAATATGCGCAATCCGAAGTTTCTCTGGCGGATTGTGCGAATGCGCTGGGGCTGGAGATGCTCTTGCCCGACACGGAATATCAGTGGAGAATTGATACGATTGATTTGATGGGCGACCCGGTCAGCACCGGGGATACCTGGACCTTTACGACAGAAGAGTACGTCTGGTCCTGGCCGATCGTCGTTGAAGATTTTGATTCGTACACAACGACCTCTGAATTGCTGAGCCAATGGTCCGATGGAACGACGAATGGATCGAATTCCACTATTTCACTGGAACCGCTATATGGTATTGTGACTTTTTCCTATGATAACAGTTCGGCTCCCTATTATTCCCAGACAACGTGTCCTTTCTCGGCCCCCCAGGACTGGACCGACTATGGCGCCAGTCAACTGTCACTGAAAGTTCTGGGGATGGAGGGCAATGATTCTGAATCGATGTATTTGCTTGTCGGCGACGGAACAACATCGGCGACGATCGATCTTCAACAAGTCAATACCGCAAACAGCTCGGATTGGCAGACCTTCAATATGCGTTTGGCGGAACTCACCGATGCCGGCGTTGACATCTCTCATGTGACGCAACTGGCTTTAGGGTGCGGCGACGGTGAGAATCCAGGCGGAAACGGCGCCCTGTACCTTAACGATATAATACGCTATCAGCACAGATGTTTACCGGAGTTCAGACCTGCGGGGGATTTAGATGGTGATTGCCTGGTTGACGTATCGGATCTACGAGAGCTGGCTGCCGATTGGCTGATGGCTGATTTTACGGTGACGGCCTCGGCGCCGGATAGCGGAAGCCTGATGGCTCGCTTCCAATTTGAAGATTCCGGTACGACTGCTTCTGATTCTTCCGGAAATGATTACCATGCAACAATTGATCCTCAGGGGATTTCAGATTATTGGGATTCAAGTGGCCAACAGGGCAACTGTCTTGAAATCAGCGGGAACATGACATTGTCGTTACCGGCGGACATATTCGACTCCGTTGACGATGCGGTTACGATTGCCTTCTGGATCAGCGGGGATCCAGGCGAATTCCCCCACAGGGTTAATTCTGTTGATTTTGCGGCGGGGGCAGCCCCCACGGATACGAATATATGGGGGCGAGTGCAATGGCAACTGCCTGACGCCGGTGCCTATGGAGCCCCGTGGAATCACTATGCGTTTGTCAAAGACGTCAATGCCGGTGTGATGAGGATATACCATAATGGGGTGCTGGTTTCGCAAAATACCGAAGACACTGCGATGATGAATGGTTCGCAGGCCGGTCAAACGGTTATGGCTTTATTGATGGAAAGCGATTCATCGGTCAGGATTGACGAGTTGCATATTTATAATACGGCCCTCAACGCGGAGGCAGTTGCCTATCTTGCGGCCGGACCTGCAGGAGAAGTGCTCCAGCCTGTTTATCCAATCCTGACAAATGCGGATATCGTTATCGACGGCGTCATCAATTGGGCGGATTTTGCTCGGGTGGCTTCGGATTGGTTACATTCACCTTAGAACGTTCAATAATCCGTTCCTGAGAATTCCGTAATGAACTTTGATTTGAACGTGGAGTAAAAATGAATAGACGAGAATTTCTGAAAAATATGAGTCTTGTCGCCGGTAGTGCGGTTCTAACGGGATTGTCAGCGGCCAATGCGAGGGTTTCCGTTTCAAATGAAATCCTGAATGTCCACGCAGGAAGAAAACGCCCGAACATATTATATATCATAATGGACGAATGGGCCTATTATGAGTTATCCTGTATGGGCCATCCCATTATGAAAACGCCTAATATTGATCGAATGGCCGCCGAAGGCATGCGGTTTACCCAGTGCATGGCCGGTGCTCCTGTGTGTGCGCCGACTCGCAGCGTCCTCATGACCGGCCAGCATTCGGGCCATACTTCGGTCAGAACGAATCCGGGCGGCGGAGCGGCAGGCGCTCTGCGTGCCGAGGATGTCACCATCGCCCAAATCCTCAAACAGGCCAATTATGTAACCGGTGGTTTCGGCAAATGGGGAATTGGCGATCGCGGCACAACCGGTGTGCCTGAAAATCATGGCTTTGATACCTTCTACGGTTATTATCACCAGGTGCATGCTCACCGTTATTACACGCAATGCCTGCTGCGAAATTCCAATATAGAGTATTTACCGGGAAATTACGGCGAGGACGATTCAAAGGTCGGCGAGACCCACGCCCAAACTCGCGTGTTCGAAGAGGCAAAGCAGTTCATTACGGAAAATAAAGACCGCACGTTCTTCTGTTACTGTCCCTGGACGCCCCCTCACGGTTTCTGGCAAATCCCTCCCGATGAACCGGCATGGCAGAACTACAAAGACAAGACATGGGATTCCGATGACGCGAAAGTGTACGCGGCAATGGTGGAATGGATTGATCGTCAGGTGGGCGATCTGCTGGCCATGCTGAAAGAATATGGAATTGACGACAATACCATCGTTATTGTTTCAGGCGATAACGGCGGGCAAAAATATTTTGATAACTTCTTCGGACCCAATAAAAATCCGATTACGGGAGTTGAGTTTAGAGGCGATAAAGGAGATTTGTACGAGGGCGGCCTGCGCGTTCCCTATATTGTCCGCTGGCCCGGAAAAATTAAACCCAATACCGTGACCGATCATTTGTGCCATTTTTCTGATGTGATGCCGACCCTGGCGGAGTTAGCAGGTGTGAAACCGGCGGAAAATATTGACGGGATCTCCTTTGTACCCACGCTACTGGGTGAGTCCGCCGCCGGACGATCCCAAGAACAGCATGAGTATTTATATTGGGAATACCTGGGCAAGCTGGCTGTCCGGATGGGCAACTGGAAGGCCGTCCGCCTGACCAGTGACAATACCAATTGGCAGTTATATGATTTAAGCACCGATATTTCAGAATCAACTGATGTTTCAACTGCAAGCGAAGAAAATGAATCCATCTTGGCTCTGATGATCAGTTATTCAGACCAGGCGCATGTGGACCAGGAATTCTAAGAGCAACTAACAAAATGATAATGATCCCCGGTGTCATTCCTTCGCAAGGCTCAAGGACAAGTCTGAGCGCAGCGAAGAATCTCATTCATTGGACCGAATGAAGATCCTTCTTCCATTTGAGATAGTCGGCCTTATTCTTAAACGGCGGTATATGGTGAGGATCCAGTTTGTAAGACGTCTGGACCAAAGGAGCAGGGTTTGCAGGAATGTATGTTTCCATTCGCTTGATGACGTCCCGGTATTCGGCCCGACCGGCGAGATTGGTCCATTCCTCCGGATCATTTTGGTGATCATAAAGTTCCGTGCTGTCATCGATATAGCGTATGTAACGCCATCGCTCCGTGCGAATGGAGAATTCGGAAAAATCATAGGTTGTGATCGCGGGATAATCCCATTCTGTTGCCGGATCCTTCAACAGCGGTACAAGGCTGTGCCCATCCAGCCCCGGCTTGGCCGGCAATCCGCAGAGATCAATAAGAGTCGGAAAAATATCGATCAATGAAGTAATGCGATCGCAGCGACCGCCAGTCGTTGCGCCTTGCGGCAATCCCGCAACTCCCTTCGGAACTTTCATCATCATCACGGTCCGGGCAACATTATCCCACATGGCAAATTTGCGCCAATGCTCCTTTTCGCCCAACTGCCAACCGTGATCCGACCACAGCACAATAATGGTATTGTTTGCATGGGCGCTTTTTTCCAGCGCGTCCAGCAGTTTTCCCAGTTGGGCATCGGCAAAGGCAATGGACGCCAGATACCCCTGAACCGCCTCTTTCCATTGGTCCGCCTCCAGGACATGGCGATGATAGTTGCCGCCCCGGTAAGCGATGTCCTTTGCCCGTTCGCCGACATCGTTCAGGTCATTTTCCATCACCTTGGGAAGACGAATTGTTTCCACTGGAAACAGATCGAAGTATTTCCCGGGGACATACCAGGGCAGATGGGGACGATAGATACCGCAGGCCAGGAAAAAAGGCTTCTCAGGTCGCTTCTCAAGTTGATTGACAATCCACGCAACGGATTTGCTGTCTCCGGTTTCCTCCTCAGGAATGCCGATCGGGGACCAGTCGAAAGCCATGTACATATTCTTAAAAGGCGGCATGTGCACCGTTCCGTTTGGATTCGGGTAATAATTGTCGGGCATGTGTTTTTCTTTGGAGGGATAATAATCGTCCCAGGATCGCGGATCGGGCATATTATTATGGAAAATTTTTCCGGCGCCGGCTGACCAGTATCCGTTATTCGAATAATATCGCGGCAGCGTTACCGCATCGGGAAGCACCTCACGCCATTCCTGATAATTGGAATAAAGGCCTGAACGGTACGTATGCATCCCCGTCAATAAAGACGTTCTCGATGGATTGCAGGCGGGAGAGGCACAGTAATTATGAGTAAAATTGACGCCTTCAGATGCCAAACGACTCAGGTTCGGCGTTTTCGCCTGGGGATGCCCCCCAAGAGGTTCTATCCAGTCATTCAAATCATCGATGGAAATGAATAGAACATTCGGTTTTTTCACATAATTGCTTCTGTTTGTTCGACTTCTGCTGCAACCCAACGATAACCCGGCAATTCCCATACCGGCCGCATGGATAAATTGACGTCTGCTGTAAGTTCTCATGCTGATGTCTCCTATATTGTAAAACCATTGGCAACCGCTAAAAATCAGTATTCAGAAACCAACAACTGTGTTATCGATCCCCTCCCTTACCCCGCTTCGCTAAGGCTACGCCGTGACAAGCCGGTCGGGGCTTTGAAACATCGATTTTTAGAGGTTGCCCATTATGTACGGCTCAATACTCATTAGTTATTTATTTACAATTCCTTAGCGATAAATTGCAAGGTAGTGCGAAGCAAAACGGAACTGCGCCCGGGGGGACTCGAACCTCCGACCTACGGTTTAGGAAACCGTCGCTCTATCCTGACTGAGCTACGAGCGCTCGGAGGGAGTGTAGCATCTTCTAAGTCAGAAAAACAGTTTTTTTCTCTATATAGGGCGGTTTTTGGTCCGGCACTCTGTTTTTCATATGAATTATCATACCGATAAGATAAAATTGTTTCTATGATGCATGAGGGATTATGGGAGCAATTGGACAAGCGGAATCCGGCAGAAACGGCTCGTCGGGCGGGATGCAAATACATCTGCGTAAAAGAAGGTCCTGACGGAAACGATTCGAGGTCTGTTTTTGACGCTACGCCGGGGAGCGTACCCAACGGATATTGGGTTATGACGTTTCTCAACCGGGAGTATGAAATTGATCCGGTTACAAAGTCCGTCCGGATTGCCGAAACGAGCGCGGAAAAGGAACCGGTGGGATATCTGGAACAACTATGTATGCTGGCGTATCTGATAAAGGCCCAAGATATTCCTCTCGGTGATAGTCTGGTCAAGGTCGAGCAGTTACCCGGCGGAGATTTCTTTTTTCGGGGCATCCATGCACTTCCGACGGGGGAACTGGCAGAAGCACTGGGCGAAGAGCCGGCATTGCTTTTGAAAGCGGGTCAGGCATTAGGGGGTCGGCACTGCGAATACGGCGATGCGTCTATTGAGGTATATCTCCTGCCGCGGCTGCCCGTGACTGTCATTATTTGGGCCGGGGACGAGGAATTTCCGAGTCGGGCCTCGATCTTGTTTGATCGGACCGCGGCGGATCAGATCGCGTTGGACGCCCTGGGGGCAGGGGTGAACCTTATGGTGAAGGCTTTGCTCAAGTATGTAAAGCATGCACCGCCAAGCGAATGTTGGTAATCGCCATCCACCTCGCAGGCCCGGTCGCAGGCCCGGTCGCTGGCGCTCCCGGCTCTTTGGCGGAATATAATCCCTCTCCTGGCGGAGGGGGCTTTTGTGAGGCTGCCACCCGTCTTCCTGGTTGTTCGTCGTTTAGGGCGACCACACGGGGTCGCCCCTACGTTTCGGTTGACGGCGCCGTCCATACAATATCGACCATGCTTAAACTCGCTAGCGCTCGTGTAAGCATGCCACCCGTCCTTTTTTATTGGTTGATTTCCCCGATGATCGTTTCACCGCACTTGACAATCCCTTGCTCGGTATCGTGATGGAACCAAGCACAGTTGATCGTACAGGTGGGGCGCGGATGCTCCGGGCACACCCGCAGAGGACACAGAACGCCGGTATCTCGTTCGGAAATCGTTAGACCGTCGGCCATAAATTCAATTTTTCGATATTTTCCGGAAGCCATTTTGTAATCTTCCTTTCAAGATAAATGGTGTGCATTACACGCCCTACGAAACTAAAACCACCCCCAAGCTCGCAGACTCGCTTGGCGGCGCCACCCATCGTCATTGATTCGTCATTCGTCATTTTATTCGATCCCCTCTCTACCGGTTGGGGCTTTGAACAATCAAAGATAAGATTCTAAGTGGATTATTAAGAAATGCAAGAGTATTACTCCGGCTGGGAATCGCGATGATGACGAATCAGCAGTCGGATCGGCACTTCCGGATAGGGCAGTACATCCCGTAACCGATTTATGAGATAGCGACGATAATTTTCATCAATCGCATCCGGATTATTCACAAATAAAAGCAAGGTCGGAGGATACACGGCTACCTGGGTTCCATAATAGATTTTCGGCAGCCCTGTCTTTTGCCGCGCCGCAGGCGCCCGTTTAGCGGTTATTGCCTGTAAGGTTTTATTTAATTTTGCCGTCGTCACCAACGTGCCGGCCTGTTTATGCAAATGGCGCGCCAGGTCCACCAGGGCCTGCACATTTTTCCCTTCGCTGGCGGTAATAAAACAGATCGGGGCATAGCTCAAGCCGGTAAGTAGTTTATCGATATATTCGTGATAGGCCTGGGTATCGGCGCGATCTTTGGCCAAGTCCCATTTATTGATGACGATGATGCAGGGCTTATATTCATTAGAGATATCCCGGGCTAAATGTTTATCGACCTGAGAGATTTCCTGCGTCGAATCGAGGAACAACAAGACCACGTCGGCGCGTCGGATCGAGGCCAGGGCGCGGGTATGGCTATAAAACTCGATGCTGTTTTGGGCCATTTTCGTTTTTTTTCGTACGCCGGCGGTATCGATCGCCAGAAAACGATGACCGTCTTTCTCAAAACAGACATCTACGGCATCGCGAGTGGTGCCGGGCACCTCGCTGACGATCATACGATCTTCCCCGGCCAGACTGTTGATAAACGTGCTTTTTCCTACATTGCGTTTTCCTACTACGGCGAGTTTCATCGTCGTATCCACCGGTCGATCGCTTTGGTAATCCGCGAGCAACTCAATGATGGTTTCCAGTACTTCCTGTCGATTTCGCCCATGCTGGGCGGAGACGCAAATCGGCGTATCGAATCCGAGAGCATAAAACTCACCGGCTCCAGGGTCCAGAGACCGCGAATCCGCTTTATTGGCGACCAGTAGGACATTCAATTTTTGTTTGCGGAGCAGTTCGGCGACCTTTCGATCCAGCGGGGTGATCCCTTCGCGGATATCCACCATAAACAAGACCAGATCGGCCTGCCGGATGGCTACGTTGATCTGGCTTTCGACATGCTCGGTCAGGTTGTCGTGGTCCTCGATACCGTACCCACCCGTATCGACCAATTCAAAATAAAACTCATCTAACTCCACGACCGCACTGATCCGATCGCGCGTAACGCCGGCTGTCGGTTCGACGATACTGATTCGTCGTCCCGCCAGGGCGTTAAACAGGCTGCTTTTGCCCACGTTGGGGCGTCCTACAATTGCCACGATCGGTAATGCCATAGAAAGTTCTCGTACATACGCAATGGCAGATAATCATCAAAAAGTACCGTTACGTTTTCGCTGGTGGGAAACGCTACTCTTGTTTCTCCCATAAATAGATTTCAATCCTACTATAATCTTTTACCTCATGCCACGATAATATTTTATTCGTGATTCCGGCGCATTAGATAACGTTCTTTCGTGAACCGCCCACCCTATGGGATCTGACCAAGACGACGCACCCCGATGGCGGCGCCCGAAGCACTCCCCCCAGGCGCAGAACACGCGAGAACCCCCTTTACTTTCCTGGAAGAACCGGTACAATACCCCCCGACTGAGTCGAAAGAGAGTTTACGCTTTACTCGCTATTGTAACCGGTAGTAAGACACAATGCTGGAACCGATGGGGGACCGACACCATGTTCCCAAAAAGACGCCATTGGCGCGATCTGTTCTATCCCACCGGTCGGACAATCTGGCCGGCATCTATATGTATTGTGACGCTGTTATTCGTGTTGGGGATTGTGATTTTCCACTGTGTCAATATCATGAAGGTCGCCAACTGGGCGCCGGGAGATGATTACATTTTCACACGCAACACCGCCGCGGGCCATTGGATGGGATTCCACGAACAGGTCCGTACGAGTGACGTACGGTTTTTCCCGATGGCATTCCAGGAGTTTAACCTGCTTATCCGCGCGGGTAATGCGCCACGTCTATACTACGCGATTCAGTTGGCCAAGTACCTGCTGACATTGCTGGTGATGATACTGATTCTTCGATCGATGCTCCTGTCACAACGTGTCAGCCATAACAGCAACGCTTCTCAAACGGACGAACCTTCGGTCTGGACCCTGACCGCTTTGGCGGCGGGAATTCTGGGAGTCGTGTTTCTGACCCAGCCAAAAATGTACCTGGCGTTCGGCCATATCATCTATCCCGAATCAATGCTAACGCTCTGTATGTCGCTGTTTGTTTTCTTCGGCTATCAGGGGGTGCGTTCCGGACATGCAGGCTATTACCTGGCCGCCTTCCTTTTTGGAACTCTGTCTCTCTACTACAAAGAACCTATGTTCACAATGGTGTTTCCCATAGCAGCAGTCCCGCTCATTGTGCGATTTCGATCCATGACGTCCACGCAGCGGGTTTTTTCGATCTCGTTGCTGCTTTCTATCGTTCTGTGGTTTTGTTTGTTTTACTTCATTGTCTATATGAAGAAAACCGGCTCGGACTACACCACGAAATACGCTAATAGCGATAACCGGATAGAATCGTTTATCCGGCTTTTTCTCAACCCTATGACGGTTTACCCCCCTATGGCGGCGCTGGGAATGTACCGAGCTGCAGCGATTCTTCGGACAATGCGCAAAGGGCAAACCCAAAGCCTTTCTATGGAGCATTTGTTCTTTGATTCGCTGCTCTTCGGGGGCCTGCTCTATATCGCCGCCTTTGCCACACTGAAAATGGCGAACGTTCGTTTTCTGCCGCCCTGCAATGTCCTGTTTGCAGTGGTTTGCTTCTATTATGCATGTGTGGTGATAAGAAGGAAGCCTCAGCGTTTTATTTTCAACAACAAAATACTCCTGGTGGTCGGGGTGCTTGCGGCGTTCTTCTGGCTGCCCTCACGGATGGCTTTCCAGTATTTTGGTTTCAGAACCCTTCACAATTTCCAGCGAACCTGGACGCCGAACCTGCGCATCGTCGCCAATCATAACAGCAATCCCATCATCTACGTCTATCCGGATATCAAAACAGATGTCCACAAACGCCCCCTGGAGTTATTCTACGTGTACGCCACGCAGGCCTGCATCCGGCTCTACATGCCCGAAGGGGCGGAGCCGGTGAAACTCGCTTATCTGGATATGCACAATGAACTTACCGGAATCGATACCCTTCCCAACTCGCAGGTCGAGGTCATTCGTCAACTGCCGCCCACAGGCAAGTACTTCCTTTTTGTGCCGCGGCATCTGGATGATTATGGGGATGATTTTGTCCAGACCATGAAGGACCGCTTCGGAATCGACGTCGTGCAGATCTCCAACTTCGCGTTTGAAGACCGTTATGTACGCGAGATTTGGGTCACTAAGGATTTTGCCCGGCAGTTGCATCAAACGAACCGGCTGCCCTGGATGAACCCGCCCGATCACTAAAGCACTCTAACAAAACCTCACTCGTTGTCACCCTGAGCCCTTCGCTTTGCTCGAGGGTAAACTGCGCGAAGGGTCTCAATTAGGCCCCAAGAAAGAGATTCTTCACTTCGTTCAGAATGACAAATAAGCGCCGGTGCCATGCCCACGCTTGCGTGGGCATGTTTTTCGACTGTTTTGGCTGCGCGGAAGTGTTTATTCAAACTTCAATAAAAAATATTTCTTTTTGCCGGTACGCAAGACCAGGATCGATTCAGAAGCCAGGGATTGGGTCGTGAGTTTCTGATTCATATCGGTTACTTGATTATTATTGATATAAGCGCCACCGGCCTTTACGAGTTTTTTCGCCTCGCCGCGAGAAGTACAGAGCCCGGTCTCACACAACACGTCCAGTAGATCCATTCCGGCGTTCAGACGATCCCGAGGCATACTCATACTGGGTACGTCCACGAAAATACGATTCAGATCCTGATCGGACAAGCCGCTGATTTCCTGTCCAAAAAGCACACCCGAAGCTTTTTGCGCCAGAGCGGTTTGTTCGGCGCCTCGTACCCATTTCGTGACTTCCTCAGCCAGCACTTTTTGCGCCTGTCTTTTTTCCGGCTCGGTTTGCACCTGCCGCTCCAGGTCGTCAATCTCCTCCAGGGATAAAAACGTAAACAGCTTTAGTAACTTGATTACCTCCTGGTCTTCGGCGCGTATCCAATATTGATAGAATTCGTAGGCGGAGGTTTTGTCCTCATCCAGCCAAACCGAGCCGGCTTCGGTCTTGCCGAATTTCCGGCCCGACGACGTGGTGAGTAACGACGAGGTTACCCCATACACCGTCTGCTGCTCCAATTTTCGAACCAGATCGATCCCGGCGATAATATTGCCCCACTGGTCATCGCCCCCGACCTGTAAGACACATTGATATTGACGGAACAGGTGCAGGAAATCATAGGCCTGCAGCAATTGGTAACTGAATTCCGTAAAGCTCATCCCCACTTCGCTCTGGA
>Ga0114922_10002452_pt1 | contig 17397 bp, 16 predicted proteins | sample AartaG_FD_100975 | JGI IMG/M metagenome (GOLD analysis project Ga0114922, IMG submission 100975) | Deep subsurface microbial communities from Aarhus Bay to uncover new lineages of life (NeLLi) - Aarhus_00045 metaG | ecosystem: Environmental > Aquatic > Marine > Oceanic > Sediment | place...
AACACTAAAAACAACACAAAATCAACCACATTTTCCCCCAAAACCTCTCTTTTCTCGGTGCTCTCTGTGGCTATTAATTCTTTGATTATCGCGCGCAAAAAACGCTGGTAATTTTCAACAAATTTCAAAATTTCTAAAAAAATTTTAATTCTTTTCCTCATAAGCACTTAGCTAAATTCACCCTCCCGAAAATCCCCGAATTTTCGTATCAAACACGCAGGTACGTCTAATTATAGAGGGAGTGTTTTTTTACCCTCCAACGAGTTGTTTTGAATTTCAGTCTTTCGTCTTGAGTCTAATATGAATTGTCAATCGTGTAAAAAGCAGTTAAAAAAATGAAAAAAGTAGGTAAATCAAAGGAAAAAACGATTAAAAATATGACTGTTTTTATACAAAACAAAGCCAATTTATCTGAGGATAAATTTGGCGCAAAGCATTTTTCTAAAAGGATTTACGAAATATTTCACCCGCTTGCCGGGCGAAAAAACAAACCCAATCAAACCCAATTCAAACCCAATTCAAAGCCAATTACCAAAAGGCCAAAAATGAGCGTAAATATCTATTTCAAAAGCAAATACGAAAAAATATCCCAACAGCGTCGGGAAAAAACAAACCCAAAACAAACCCAATTCAAACCCAAAACAAACCCAATTGCCGAAAAGGTAACAATGAGCGTAAGAAATGCTATCACAATGAATTATGAAAAATTTCCCCGCTTACCGGAGTACAAAAACAAACCCAATCAAACCCAAAACAAACCCAACTGGAGCGAAGCGCAAATCCTGCCTGTCCTGAGCTTGTCGAAGGAAGCAAAGCCTGCACTGAGCTTTATCGAAGTGTCGAAGGAAGAACAGTTGAAGTTATAAGTTTAGAAGGTAAAATAGATGATTATGGAAAAATATTCACCGGACAAAAAATTTGACTTAATGACGAAAGAACAGGTTCGAGCCGTCGATTCCTGGGCGATAAATACTCTTGGCATCTCCGGCGTTGTCCTGATGGAGAATGCCGGCCGCAGTTGCGCCGAACTGATAAAAGAAAAATTAAAAGCCATTCCCGACCCGAAGGTCTGTATATTCTGCGGCACGGGAAATAACGGAGGCGACGGATATGTAATTGCCCGCCACCTTCTTAATAGCGGTTTTGAGGTTATAGTTGTGATATGTGGTGACCGAATGAAGGTCAAAGGCGATGCGAAGATAAACCTCGATATTTTAGAAAAATTAGGCCGGCCGGTTGAACAGTTAAATCTCAAAGAAGACGACGTACCCGCCCGGGTCAAAGCGTTTACCGCCGATGTCGATATGATTGTTGACGGCCTGTTTGGGACCGGATTAAGCGGTCCCTTGAGAGATGACTATATACAATTGATAGAAAGTATAAATGCCTGTGATTGTCCGGTTCTGGCGGTGGATATTCCCTCCGGCCTGGATTGCGATACCGGCAGGCCTCTCGGGGCCGCTGTCAAAGCGAGTTGTACTGTCACTTTTGTTGCTGTCAAAAAGGGCTTTATCTCCGAAAGCGCAGCTTCGTACACGGGCGAGATTTACGTTGCCTCGATAGGAGTCGAGCCGGATTCGTAGCTACTGTTACGAACTGCGTGGCTCACTCTGGTCTCTAAAAAGCACCGGCCTTGCTTATCTGGCCTTTGTAGCCGATAAAGTAGAGGAATCTTTCATACCTGAATATCGGTATCCAAAGGGCCTGTGCCTTATTCTGAAGCTGGTTATAGTGGTTAAGCTGTTGGAGCCGGGCCTCGTATCTTTGCATGGCTCCAGGATCCAGTTCCAGTTGTTCGAAGGTTGGCTGCTGTTGTGGAACCTGCGGCTGATCGCCAAGCAACAGAAAATCTGTGTCGATAGAGATGCTGTCAACCACTTTGCCGCCCCATTTTTCGATAAGTGATTGTATTCTGCCGGTTGCATTTTGGTCAATGTTTCCGTCGTTATCAAGGTCAAAGTCGCCGGCAATAACAAACACATTTGTTTTGTCACTGTTCCAGATTAAATTTGCAGCAACGTCACCAAGTAATACGGGTTTCTTTGCGTCTGATTTTGTAATACGTGCTGCACAGTAAGTATTCGCCACATCGAATACTTCGATTTCTGCTTTACCCCTGCCGTCCTTCGGGACTGAGCCGCTTCTGTCATAAACGGTGAAGGTTAAACCTCTGTAAACGTGCTGGTCGGTGCCGATATTCAGATGGACTACCTGGGCCTGGTCGTCAATTAATATTATTTTACCGTCGGCCCTGTGTGCCAGCACCTCGTGGTCCGGCGCCGGCATAATATCCCTGACCTCCTGTTGAGCACGTTTCATAATATCCTGGGTCATCTTCAATTCGGCCCGAGTTTTCAGAAGTGTACCCTCCACTGTTTTCAGATCGGCATTTGCCTGGTTTAATTGCTGCCTGAGGTTGTCAACCTGCTCGGTTGTGCTTTGTTCCAAGCGGGCTTGAAGATCGGCGTAGTCGGCCCCCATCTTGCTGACCAGCGCTTGTAGTTTGTTTTTCTCCTCTTCGAGAATTTGTTCTTTATCGGCATAGGCCTTTTTCGTAATCTCAAATTGTGCTATCTGGTTATTGAGGTCTTTTTGTAAAGCTTCGTTTGCTTCTATAGTTTTATTCAGCTCTGCGATTAAGTCACTGATGATTTTCACGAGTCCTGTTGTATTAGGGTCTGCAATAGTAATATGCTCCCGGGCCGATTTGAGAGCGTTGGCAACTTTTATATTAGCATTATTGACTTTCGCTTCAGCCGAAGTCGTTTCAGGGACCCCTCCGACGATCATAGATGTCGTTGCGTCAAGATGCCCGACCATTGTGCCGAGCCAGGTCGTCGTACGGCTTGCTCGGGTCCCGACCATGCTGCCCAATGCGCTAATTTCGCTGGTGCTGGCGAGGTCGTCAATCTTGTTTTGTGTTTCGTCAAGTCTGGTCCGTTTATCCTCAGCTTCGACATAGTAAATAACCGCAATTGTGGTAGCGACAATAAAAAGCCCTACAAAGGTTATTAGTGTGTAGAGCATAGCATTGCTTTGCTTTCTCCTGCGTGCTGGCATAGTAAAACTCCTCACAAATACAGAAAAATCACCCTAAATAGCTTGTTTTCAGAATTTATTATAGCCCCAATTGACTTCTGAGTCAACAAAAAAAGATAACAAATAAGCCTTTTTGCTATAGAACCGATGTTTGAACAATTGCAGGTTTGGTTCCCTTCTGGCCGTCGAAAGTCTCAAAGTTTATCTAAAAGGCTGAATAATTGGCTAATTTGGCCGATTATATGGTGTGCTCTACCCTCCGGTTCCTTGCAGGCAGATGTGTGTAACCGGGCCGGGCGCAGTATCTGGATGGTTACAAAACCTAATTTATTCGGTGCGATAAAATCCTTTTTTTCATTATCGGCGATATAAACCGTATTTTCCGGCCTGGCCCCTAACGTCCGAATTATGTTTTCAAATCCTACCGGGGAGGGTTTCCAGCATTCCCGTCCGAGCTGCTCGGTATAGACTATGGACTTAAAATATTGTTCGATTCCTAAAGCCTGAACCTTCAATTGCTGCCCGGGCAAAAAGCCGTCCGTCAGCAGGGCTAATGTGTATTTTTTACTTAGCTCACAAAGGGCGTCCCGGCTATCCGATGACAGTGTGATTGTGGGCTTGTGCTGTCGATAAACCTCTATTAACTCCAGGATGAGCTTATCATCATAACTGATTTTGAGCTTATCCAGGGCTGTGTTGAATGTTTTTGTATGGTTACCCGTACTGAATTGTTCCCACAGTGCCTCCGCAATACGCCCCATTTCAGCCTGAACCGTGGTGGGATTGACAGAGGCAAATTCAGAACGGTTGGCAAGAAATTCAGCTACGGCGGCAAAACCGCTTTTGCAATACTCGATTTCGTCGTAAAGCGTGTCGTCTAAATCAAAAATAACTGTCGTTATCATTTTCCATATCTCATATACATTTTGCGGATATAAGAATTCACAGCTTGTTGTGATTTAGGAAAATCTTATTTTCCTTTTATCTGCTGCTCTATGACCCAAAGGAGAAAATTGCGATGCAACCGAAGAGTTCGGGGACAAAATCTCTCTTTATTATCATATGACTTCCTCTAATCATTATCGTATTGCTTTAATTAGCACAACTAATGCAAGAATTATAACTAATATTGTAAGTCCAATTTCTAACCAGATGGGTTTTGTTTTTAATGAAACTTCACTTCCTACTCTTGCTCCTGCCATCGATCCTATTAGAACACAGAATGCTGGTAACCAGATTATATCTCCTCTATGCCAGTATATTGGAATAGCTCCAAAGGCAGTAAAAATTGATACAGTTAATGAAGTGGCAATTGCTTTATGAGTATTAAGACCAAGACTTTTAAAAAGGGCTGGAAAGATTTGACCGCCACTGCCACCCCTTAAACCTGTTATAAAACTCACAAAAAAAGAAGAAACAAAGATATTTTTCTTAGTAGGTTTAATCTGTTGAGTAAGTTTTGGCGCAATCTTACTTGAATGAATGCCAAGTGCTACTATTAAACAAAGAGTAACAAAGATAATGGCTAAGATTAGTGTCGGAATAAACCCTACAGAATGTGCTCCAATTACTTCTCCTAAAATACCTCCAATAATAGCATAGATAACTATCTCTTTTGCAATATTTCTTCTTTGGGTTATAGCACCCACAAACGATGCAAAAGGGATAACAAGGAAATTAATTCCAAAAGCACTCAGCAAAGGTAAACCTGCAAGATTAAGCAAAGGTATTCTTACAGTCCCACCACCAATTCCAAACATACCACTCATGAAACCTGCAAAAAGGCCGATCAGGAGGTATATTATCATTTGTGTTATTGGTTCCATTCGATTTATCTCCATATATTTTGCCCCCGAATTTCTGCTGACGTTTTCGGTGTATTCGAAGCTGCGAAGCAATTTGGGTGAGCGCAGCGAATCGCAGACACCGTGTTATACGACCAAGCCGAAGGCGAGACAAGGAGCAAAGCGACGCAGAAATAGGGGCTCACTTCGGCCAAATTCTTATTCCTAATATCCCCCACACAATTGTTAAAACTATTCCGACCCCAATTAAGCAGCCGCTCATTTTTCCCATAGAAGAACTCTGTGGAATTCTTGCCTCTTCAATCCCATGTTTTTTCAAATGCTGTGCGGTTTTTCCCTCAAATAACCCGGCAAAACAGTCGGTGATTGAATCTCCTACAGCGTCTCCAACAACTGCACAAAGCACTCCTGCGAAACTTGCTCCTATTAATGCTGCGATTTCTAAAAATGCCATATCAATTAATCCAAATATGATATCCGCACCATTCGACTTTATTGACCTACCAGAAATCTTTAATGGAATCCAAGGAACAAACCCTAATAGAATTATTAGCAGACCGATTAATCTTGAATTATGGATTGCGAAAGAAATAACAGTAACTATAATAACCGAAATTATTATTACACTTATTAGTGCAGGAATAAGTCCTTGTTTTTTCATATTTGTGTTTCCCGAATTTCATATTGCGTAAAATATACACTATCTACCATCTGCTTATTAATATATAATTTTACGCATTATCGGCTTGAATGTCGATAATTTTAAGTGAATAGTCTTTAGTGAGTGACTTCTTCCCTGCGCACGAATGACTGGCTAAAATTCGGCGCGTATATAAAAGGCTAAGTTATGAAATTTTTACAAGTAATGCGTCCCTTGCACTGGACCAAAAATATGTTCGTATTTGCGGCCCTTATTTTCGGACACAAACTTAATGAGCCATTGGCGGTCGGCAGGTCGATCGGCGGTTTTTTTTGTTTTTGCCTGGCGGCTTCGACAGTCTATATCTTAAACGACGTAATTGACCGTCACAGCGACCGCCTGCATCCCGAAAAATGCAGCAGACCCATTGCCTCCGGCAGACTGAAAGTCGGTTCAGCCGTTATATTCTCTGCTGTGTGTGCCGCCGTAACGATGATTGCCGCCTTTCTGCTTGACCCGACCTTTGCGGTTGTCATTCTTATATATATCGTGCTTATGGTTTTCTATTCCATTTTGCTAAGAAGAATAATGATTCTCGATTGTGTAGTGATATCGATTGGTTTTTGTCTGCGGGCTATTGCAGGAGCTGTTGTCGTGGAAGTGTTTATCTCGCAATGGTTGATTATCTGCACGTTTGCTTTGTGTTTGTTTCTGGCCTTTGGCAAGCGCCGCAGTGAGATAGTCCTGCTGCAGGAAAATGGCGAGTCATTTCGAAATACGCTTTCCGGCTATACGCCCGAGCTTCTAGCTCATATGATCGATGTAACCAGCGGCCTGGCGGTGGTATGTTTTCTGCTTTATGCTATGGACGACAAAACTTTCCAGGTTCACGGTAATAACAATCTTGTCTATACTACCCCGTTGGTTTTGTATTGCATCTTCCGTTTCAGCTCATTAATACAAACGGGAAAATACCTGGGCCCGGTACAGCTTATTTTCAATGATTTGCCGTTTCAGATTGGTTTTGTAGTGTGGATTATATCAAGTGTCGTAATTGTTTACGCCGACAGGCTCGGTATTTGTTTCGGCGGTTCTTAGGTTTGTTAAATTCGTAGCCGGTATTTTGTGAATCGAGTTTGCCGCTATCATATGGAAATGAAGGCGGAAAAATGAGAAAGATAGCGTGGTTAATCGTGGTTTTAACGATGGCAATGCCCGGTTTGGCATTATCGGAGGAGCCGGTCTACTTTGCCGACCCTAACTTGCAGGCCGCCGTTGAGGAAGAACTGGGTATTTCTTCTCCCACTCCAACCGACATGCTTTATTTAACCGAACTTAAAGCCAATAAAAAAGGCATTGTTGACCTGACAGGCCTGGGGTTCGCTATGAATTTGGCCAAGCTGGAGCTTAGTAACAATCAGATTAGCGACATATCTGTGCTCTCAGGATTGACAAATCTAAAGGAACTGAGTCTGAGTTATAATAAAATCAGAGATATATCTGCGCTTTCAGGCCTGACGAATCTAACGAGTCTTTGGCTCAATGGCCATCAGATTAGCAATATCTCAATGCTCTCAGGACTGACGAATCTGACTAGCCTAATGCTGACCAGCAAAAATATCCATGATATATCTGTATTATCAGAATTGACAAACCTGACTGATCTATCTGTATGCGGTACTCAAGCCAGTGATTACAGTGCCGTCTCAGAATTGACAAACCTGACACGTCTCTGGCTCAATGGCAATGAGATCAGCGAGATACCTGAACTATCAAGGCTGACAAATCTAAGGATGCTGAGTCTATGTTATAATAGAATCAGCGACATTTCTGCGTTGTCAAATTCGACGAATCTTGAGAGCCTGTTGCTGGAACGCAATCAGATCAGTGACATCTCTGCTTTGTCATACTTAACGAATCTGAAGAATTTGTGGTTACAGCACAATCAGATCAGTGATATTTCTGCTCTCTCAGGACTAACAAGCTTGCGGTACCTGCTTCTGGACTGTAATCATATTATTGGTATCCCTTTGTTATCAGGCTTGCCGAATCTGACAATGCTGCTTCTGAACAACAATCAGGTTAGCGACATTTCCGGGATATCTGGTATAATTAGTCTGACAGAATTGCAATTGGATCACAATCAGATCCGCGATATTTCTGGTCTCTCAGGGCTGACGAATCTAAGGTCACTGCGTTTGTGCAATAATCAGATCAGCGACATTTCTGCGTTCTCCGGGCTGATGAATTTGAAAGAGCTATTCTTATACAACAATCAGATCTGTGATATTTCTTCGATATCGGGGTTGATGAAACTGACTCGGCTGAATCTGCAGAAGAATCAGATTAGTGATATCTCTGCAATAGCAGGACTGGAAAGTCTGGAGTACTTGGGCTTGCTGGATAATCCATTGAACACGCCTGCCTACTATATTTATTTACCATTGATTAGCTCTTTCAATCCAAAGCTAACCAGTTTAACTTACGATCCAAGCCTCAATTTACTCACAGATGACTGGGGTGTTGAGCTTCCGAATTTTATTGAGTTCGTCAATCACTTTGGAGAGAGCGGATGCGGGGTGCAGAATGATTGGTGTGATTACACGGATCTGAATCAATCTGGAAGTGTGGATGAGGATGATTTTGCTAAGCTTCTCGAGTATTATTTTAAAGGCACTGAGCGATAGGTAACTCATTATGGCTGAGCAAAGATTACAGAAGGTTTTGGCAGCGGCCGGTGTCGATTCACGCAGAAAATGCGAAGAGCTGATACTCGAGGGTGTCGTTCGTGTCAATGGCAGGGTGGTTGATAAGCTGCCCGCCTTTGTTGACCCGGACAAAGACATCATAACCGTAAACGGCAGAAAGATTCGTGCTGCACAGAAGGTGTATTTTCTTTTGAATAAGCCGAAAGGAGTACTTTGTACCAACCGTGACCCTCGGGGCAGAAAAAAAGCGATAGACCTTGTCCGTACTAATGAGCGTATCTTTTGTGTCGGCAGACTCGACGCAGATACCACGGGTTTGATTATTCTGACGAACGACAGCGAATTGTCGAACAGGCTGACTCATCCCAGATACGGAATAGCCAAGACCTACGTTGTCAGGATTAAGGGCGAAATTAAACCTGAACAAATAGAAAAGTTAAAAAAGGGAATCTGGCTGGCGGAGGGTAGAACCTCCGGAGCGGCAGTGAAAATATTAAAACGCAGACACACGGAATCTTTGATTGAAATCACTATTCGTCAGGGCCTTAACCGCCAGGTGCGCAGAATGTTGGCGAAAATCGGATTGCCTGTAAAGTCGCTGACCAGAACAAAAATCGGCAGGCTTGCCGTACGAGGACTCGGCGTCGGCAAATCCAGACCACTGACCAATGCTGAAGTGGCCTGTCTGAAAAAAGCTGCTGCCGACTAATCGCCCTTAAAAGAAAAAGCTTTCCTCATCTTGAAAAGCGATTGAAGGTGTTGCATGAATGAGTGCTAAACGCCGGCCAAAAAGCAGGAAATCACTATCGCGCACTGAAAGAGGCCTTCGGCGTCGTAAAACCCGGAGGCACTCGCAGGCCGGTGAAAGTATTATTTCCAAAATTTTCAGGAACAGGCAAAAACAAGCCTGCCCTGAGCATAGCCGAAGGGAAGACAAAAAACAAATACCGTCAAGTGTGATAACCGGCCGGCGCTTGTGGCTGTTTCGTATCATCGCTCTTACGGTTTTTCCGGTTCTGCTGTTGTTGGTGGTGGAGTTGTCTTTGCGGATAGCCGGTTACGGTTATCCCCCCCATGCGATTATTAAATGCCAGGTGAATGGCAGCAATGCCTTTTGTGACAATGTCAAATTTGGCTGGCGGTTCTTTCCCCGAAATATTGCGCGTGATTTTGAGTCGTTCATTTTTCCTGCCGAAAAGCGGGACGATACTTATCGAATTTTTATACTCGGCGCTTCTGCTGCTCAGGGCACTCCGGTGCCGGCGTTTAGTTTCGGGCGGATTCTGCGGGAAATGCTGCACGATAAATATCCGGCGGTACACTTTGAAATTATCAACACTGCAATGACGGCCATCAATTCCCATGTCGTCGTGCAGATAGCAAAAGACTGCGCCCGCCACGACCCTGACCTGTTTATTGTCTATCTCGGCAACAACGAAGTTACCGGGCCTTATGGGGCTGGGACCGTATATACTCTTCCTGTGGCCAATTTAGCTGTAATCCGTATCGGCATTGCCCTTAAAGCAGCCAGACTGGGACAACTCCTAACCAGTCTGGCCGATTTGGTTGGCGCCCAAAAAAATACTCCCGAAGTTTGGCTCGGCTTGGAGATGTTTCTCAACAACCAGGTTCAGGCCGATACCCCTGCTTTAGAAGCAGTTTACCGCAATTTTCAAAGAAACCTAAAAGATATTAGGAGCATTACATCAAAAAGCGGCAGCAAAATAATTTTCTGTACAGTAGCAAGCAACCTGAAAGACAGCCCGCCATTCGCTTCCGTGCATAGGCCGGATTTGACCCCTGCAGAGATGAAAAAGTGGGATGATATTTACCGGCAGGGTACTGAATTCGAATTAAAAGGTGATTATGCAGATGCCGTTGAAAACTATTTGGAAGCCGCGAAGATTGATGACCATTATGCCGACCTGCAGTTTCGGCTGGGCCGCTGTTATTGGGATTCTGCTGAATATGAAAAGGCCCGGGAAAGACATATTCGAGCACGTGAGCTGGACACGCTTCGTTTCCGTGCTGATACACGGATCAATAACATTATTCGTGATATAGCCACTGGCAGAGTCTCCGAAGGTATATACCTGACGGACACAACCGAAGTTTTTGAAAAAAACAGCCCCCATGCAATTCCGGGCCGTGAAATGTTTTATGAGCATGTACATTTGAATTTCAAAGGTAATTATTTTCTCGCTAAAGCACTTTTTAAACAAGTGGAAGAGATACTTCCTCCTAATTTGGCAAAAATTCATGGGACTGATAAGCGTCAAATATTAACAGAGGACCAATGTGCTCAACGCCTGGCCTACACCGGTTGGGATAGATACCGGATTGCCTATAAGGTCCTTAACGACTTTATAAAAGAACCGCCGTTCACCAACCAGCTTTACCAGCAGGAACGTGTAACACAAATGGAGCAAAATATCGAGGACCTGAAAAGATATCTTGCTCCCGAAGCCATCGGAAATGCTGTCCTCCAGTATCGTCAGGCGATTCAGAAATCACCTTCAGACTGGCGCCTGCGTTGGAAATATGGAAAATTATTAGCGGAAGGTTTGAAAGATTACAAGGGTGCGGCCGAACAGTTTCGGCTGGTGCGGCAGTTGTTGCCGCATTCTTATATAGTATACACTGCGTTGGGAGCGATCTCACGCGGGATGGGAGATATTGACCAGGTTGTCGCCCAATACCAGGAGGCGATACGAATCAAGCCCACCTGTATTGATGCACATTATTTCCTGGCATGGGCATATCATAAACAGGGCAGGATTGATGAGTCTATCAAACATTATTCCAAAACTCTGCGACTACATCCGACTAACGTATCGGCATATAATAATCTGGTTGAGATATTGTTCAGTCAGGGCAAAGTTGATCAGGGTATTGAAATATGCCGCAAGGCCTTGCTTTTTGTCCCGGACAGTGCAATTCTGCATTGCAACCTGGGTATTATGTTGGATAAACAGGGCAATAGAACCGAGGCCCTCAAAGAGCTTAACACCGCTATAAAGTTAGACCCGAATTCACCCAAAATACGCAGAGTGCTGGAAGTTATATTGAGAAAAGGCAATTGACCTGGCCTGAATATTTCACCGGTTTTGTACTGTGATAAAAGGATTTTTCAAACAGAAAAGGCTTTTTTGCAATTATATAAGGTTTACACTTGCATTTTTTATGTAATATCATATATTTAGTGTTTTTGATGGGGTAAAATCCCGTTCTGCGTTAAAAATAAATAGAACAGGAGCGTATTTAATGTCGAGAGAATGTTTCTTTACGGGCAAGCGAACCATATCAGGCAGAAGTATCGCCCGGCGCGGTAAGGCTAAATATCTTGGCGGTGTTGGTAAAAGGGTAACCGGCATTTCCAAAAGAAAGTTTAAGCCGAATATACAAAAGGTTCGGGCGGTTGTTAACGGTAAGGTTTGCAGAATTAAAGTCTCAGCAAAAGCCATTCGTATGGGCCTTGTGCAAAAGCCTCCGAAGCGGAATTACAAACCCGCCGAAAAGGCCACCGGCTGATAAGCATTTGTATCAAGTATTGTCTTTATAGCGGGGCGGGTTCTGCCTCGCTTTTTTTCTTTAGGCGGGGATTGAAAATGGCGAAAAAAATCGACCAGAACCAGGTCAGAAAGGTTGCTAAGTTATCCCGGCTGGATTTAACCGAAGCCGAGGTGGAGGAATTTACCGGACAATTAAGCGCAATCCTTGACTACGTTGAAAAAATGAATGAGCTGGACACAACCGGAGTTGAGCCGTTGGCGCATTGTTTACCCATCAGCAATGTTCTGCGTGAAGATTCCGCCAAAGAGTCGCTCGGTACAGAAAAGGTTTTGGCTAATGCACCGCAGCGGGACGATGAGTTTTTCAAAGTGCCGAAAATACTGGATGATGGTTCCGGAGCATAAGATAAAGTCTTAACGCGGATTTGGAGGTATTAGACCATGAAGGTGAATTATTTAGTATGTTCTTTGCTTATGTCTTTGTTTTTGATTGGTTGTGCACAGATGGAGAAGAACAAAATGAATTCAGTTCCGCCGGGCAGTCAGCAGTCCCAGATGTTTGAAAAGAAAGTAACAAAAACTGTAAGCTGTGATTATTTACTGTTTCTGCCGGAAGACTACGGCAAAAAACGGCAGCGCTGGCCTTTGATGATATTTCTGCACGGTGCGGGTGAACGCGGCGATGATTTGAAAAAGGTAAAGGTGCACGGCCCGCCGAAGATAGTAGAAAACAGAAAGGATTTTCCTTTTATCGTGGTCTCTCCGCAGTGTCCCGAAGGCGATTGGTGGACGGAAAAAGTTGAAGTGCTTATAAACCTGGTGGATGATATCGCGGCTCGGTATAAGGTCGATAAGAAAAGGATTTATCTGACGGGCTTGAGTATGGGCGGGTATGGCACCTGGGCTCTGGCCTCTGCATACCCTGAACGCTTTGCCGCTATCGCGCCTATTTGCGGGGAGGGTAGCCGTATAATGTCCTTAAAGCTCAAAGATATACCCATCTGGGTTTTTCATGGGGCTAAAGACCAGGTGGTTCCGCTCGAAGAATCCGAAGAAATGGTTAATGCCATAAGAAAGAGTGGTGGAGACGTCAAATTCACAATCTATCCCGACGTTGGCCATGATTCATGGACCGAATCGTACAATAATCCGAAACTTTATGATTGGTTCCTCGAACATAGTAAACAATAGCAAGAATAAATCATGTGATTAACAACGATGGAAGAGCTAAGTGCAAACCAGTTGCGAGATAAAATCGCATCCGGACAAATAAGCAGCCTCGAAGCGACCAAAGCTGTTTTTAAGCGTATAGATAAGCTTGAGCCGGTCATTGGTGCTTATATCAGCACTTATCCCGAGATGGCGTTGGAAACGGTTGCGGACATCGACCGGCGAATAGCCGCTGGCCGGCCCGTAGGGCGGCTTGCAGGTGTTCCTGTCGCGATTAAAGATAATATGTGCACTACTTTCGGAGCTACTACCTGTGCTTCTAAGATATTGGAAAATTTCCATGCACCTTACAATGCCACTGTTGTTGACAAACTTCTGGCCGCCGATGCCGTAATAGTCGGCAAAGCAAATATGGATGAGTTTGCGATGGGTTCGAGCACGGAAAACTCCGGCCTAAAGCAGACAGTCAATCCCTGGGACACTTCTCGTGTGCCGGGCGGAAGCAGCGGCGGTTCCTGTGTGGCGGTAGCGGGGCGCTTGTGTTTTGCGGCACTCGGCTCGGATACCGGTGGTTCAATTCGCCAGCCCGCCAGTTTTTGCGGAGTCGTGGGCTTAAAGCCGACATACGGCCGGGTTTCTCGATTCGGACTTGTCGCCTACGGTTCGAGCCTGGACCAAATCGGGCCAATAACAAAAACGGTTGCTGATTCGGCTTTGATGATGAATGTTATAGCCGGTCACGACCCCGCAGACAGCACCAGCGTTGACGAAAATATTGGTACTGTCTGCGATTATCTTGAAAAGCTCGATGAGCCCGTGGATAAGCTCAAGATTGCAATTGTCCCCCAATTCGCCGCCGGTGCCGACCGGCAGGTGCAAAAGGCCATCGATGAGGCGATAGACGTATATAAAAAGCTCGGGGCTGAAATCATGGAAGTAAATATGCCACACTTGGATTATGCCATTGCCGCCTATTATCTTATTGCTACTGCTGAGGCATCGAGTAACCTGGCTCGATACGACGGCGTACATTACGGCCATCGCAGCGAAAAAGCCGAAGATTATATCGAGGTCTATTCCAAATCCCGCGCCGAGGCGTTCGGTAAGGAAGTCAAAAGACGAATTATGCTCGGGACGTATGCCCTTTCGAGCGGCTATTACGATGCCTATTATTTGAAGGCACTTAAGGTCAGGAATTTAATACGCGCTGATTTCACAAGCGCCTTCGAAAAATGCGATTGCATCATTATGCCTGTTTCTCCGACGACGGCTTTCAAAATCGGAGAAAAGGTCGATGACCCTCTGACGATGTATCTTTCCGATATTTATACGATAGCCGCCAATTTAGCCGGCATCCCGGGCATAAGTGTCCCTTGCGGTTTCGACGATAATAATCTGCCTATTGGCCTGCAGATACTTGCACCGGCCTTCGGTGAGAAAAAGTTGCTGCAAATAGCAAGAATGTTTGAAAGCCAAACCGACTGGCACAAGAGAAAAGCACCGGATATTAATTGAAAAGCGAAAATGAGCAGCGATTTGCACTACAAGCTGATAGTTGGTCTTGAAATCCACGTACAGCTTTGCACCAAAAGCAAAATGTTCTGCGGCTGCGCGGTGGAATTCGGCCAAAAGCCCAACAGCAGGGTCTGTCCGGTGTGTCTTGGTATGCCCGGTGTCTTGCCGGTGATGAATAAGCAGGCGTTTGAATATGCTGTGCTTGTCGGGCTGGCACTTAACTGCGAGATAGCTCAATTCACAAAGTGGGACAGAAAAAGCTATTACTACCCTGATTTGCCCAAGAACTACCAGATAAGCCAGTATGATTTACCGCTAAGTGCTAACGGCTACATTGAAATACCTCTTGAATCCGGCAAGACTAAAAACATCAGGATAATAAGAGCGCACCTCGAAGAAGATGCCGGCAAGAACCTGCACACGGCCGGTAATTTTTCTCAGGTGGATTTGAACAGGACCGGCACACCCCTTTTGGAGATTGTTACCGAACCGGATATGAACAGCGCCGCTGAAGTCCGGGCACTGGCCGTTGAGCTTCAGCGAATGGTCAGGTTCCTGGGTGTTTCTGAGGCCGATATGCAAAAAGGGCACATGCGTTTCGAGCCGAACATAAATTTGATTATCACCAAAGACGGCACCGAATACAAAACGCCCATCGTCGAAATCAAAAACCTCAACAGCTTCCGGGCACTTGAAAGAAGTGTAGATTATGAAGAGCGAAGGCAGCTTGACGAGTTTTTAGAAACCGGCCTTGTGATGGAAATGGGTAATAAAACAACCCGCGGCTGGGACGATGAAAAAGAAATAACCATACTGCAAAGAGAAAAAGAAGAGGCCCACGATTACCGGTATTTTCCCGACCCCGACCTCGTGCCTGTGAAATTGACGCCCCAATGGCTGAAGGAAATTCAGGGCCGTTTGTGTGAGCTGCCGATTAAACGACAACTGCGCTACGTTGAGCAGTACAAGCTCAGTGATTACGATGCAGGCGTATTAACCGCTGATCGCTCCACATCAGAGTTGTTCGATGAAGCGGCCAGGGCCGGCGCCGACCCGAAGCGGGTTTGTAATATAATAACTCAGACCGGCTTGAAAATAGCAAACGAAAAGGGATGCAGTGTGGGCGATTTGGGGCTCAAGGCTCGAAGTGTTGCAAATTTGGCGGGAATGATTGAAGGTGGTACTATCAGTGCCGGTTCCGCAGGTCAAATATTTGAAGCGATGTTTGAGACCGGTAAAGAGCCGCAAATCCTGGCCGAAGAGCTCAACCTGATTCAGAAAAGCGATGCGGGCGAACTGAAGACCATAGTTGACCAGGTCCTTGCTGACAATCCTAAAGCTGTTGAGGATGTAACCGGCGGCGGTAAAAAAAGCAAAAAGGCACGGGGCTTTTTACTGGGTCAGGTCATGCAGAGATCAAAGGGCCGGGCAAATCCAAAAGTCGTTTCGGAGATTCTCGCAAAGAAACTTGGTTAAGATTTTATGATAGATAAAGGAGGCAACATGAAGATAGAAAAAAGCGGCAATATCACCAAATCTGCGGTCGAGGTCGAGGGCGCCGAAGGGGTGGCAATAAGATGGCTTATTTCCAAAGACGATGGGGCGGAAAATTTCTATATGCGGATGTTTGAAATACAACCGGGCGGACATACTCCCTTACATACTCACCCTCATGAACATGAGGTATTTGCGATTGAAGGCAGCGGAATCTTTGTTTACGAAGGAAAGGAGCATGAGTTAGGAGCCGAATATGTGGTATTTGTTCCCGGTGGCAAGCAGCACCAGTTCAGGAATACCGGCGATTCCGTTTTGAGAATGCTTTGCCTTATTCCGGCGTCGGCAGGATAAGAAGGGTGGCAAGTCCCAAAACCGCCGCCGTCCGGTTTAAAACTCCAGATAACACATAAAGATCGGCTGAGCAATATCATCACGAGCGATAGAAGATGAAGACAGATGCGAAATTAATTATTTGTTCAGCGGGCTTGTTCCTTTTTGTATTGTCGAGTTTAGCGTACGCTGATGCCGATTGGGCGTATAAGAGCAAATATAGTGTATCTTTTCCAATTACCGCTATATATCAAGGGCAACTAAAAATGGATGGAAAAGAGAGAATCGGCCGAGTATAAATGCTGAGCTTAAATTCAACTGGGCGGATTTCGAGTTCAGTGATAATAATAAGCTGGAATACAGAATTAGAGAAGACAACGAAAATATTTTCAGATATAAAAACAAACTGAAGATAGAATATCCCGTAGAATGGAGCGCATTGAAAATTTCACCTTATGCCTCAGAAGAGATATTCTGCGATTTTGATATTGGCCGGTTAAATAGATATCGGCTCGAAGCCGGGTTTTCGATGCAGCTTCTGAAAAATTCAGAATTATACATTGTTTATCAACTTGGCAACGACACAAAAAGTGATGACTGGACTGATGTTAATTATCTTGTTACGTACTTAAAAATTTCTTTTTGAGCGGCTTGACTAATCGGCTTTGAAACTGACAGAGGATTATTAATAAAGGAAATGGAAGGCGGGACAATGGCTGTTTCCGGAAAAAGTAAAAAAGAGCTTATTGAAGAAATAACTGCTTTGCGTTCGCGTTTGAAGGAGCTTGAGCACAGTGAAACCGAACGCAAAAAAGCACAGGAAGAATCGAGAAAGTCGAAGGAGTTTCTGGACAATATAATAAACGCTCTGGATGATGCTTTCTTTGTAAAAGACCAGGAGCACCGCTGGCTCATGTTAAACGACGCCGCCTGCGAGCTTATGGGCCGCCCCAGGGAAGAGCTTGTCGGCAAAAGTGACTACGACCTGTTCCCCAGGGAGCAGGCCGACGTTTTCTGGGAGATGGACAACCTTGTTCTTGAAACTGGAGAAAAGAATATAAATGAAGAGAAAATTACATGGCATGGTAAAATACATACGATTTCAACCAAAAAATCATTATATACCGATCCTGTAACCTCGGAAAAATTCATAACAGGTACAATCAGAGATATAACTGAAC
>Ga0114922_10002453_pt1 | contig 17394 bp, 4 predicted proteins | sample AartaG_FD_100975 | JGI IMG/M metagenome (GOLD analysis project Ga0114922, IMG submission 100975) | Deep subsurface microbial communities from Aarhus Bay to uncover new lineages of life (NeLLi) - Aarhus_00045 metaG | ecosystem: Environmental > Aquatic > Marine > Oceanic > Sediment | place: Aarhus...
GTACCATTACGTGTTGCCTGTTGCCCACGTGCTCCTGGCCCCGTCGGGCTTGCTTGTGATCGCGGCCCGCAACCATGGCGGCCCAATCTATTATGCCAACGGCCGCTGGCGACAAAAGTTCAATTTGTTCCGCGCCCTTGGATTTGCTGGCGAGGGGGTGCGCAATCCGGCGCGAGACGCCGAGAGGGACGTGCGCAAGATGCAGAAATTCCTGGCCAGGCAGGTGCCGGAGCTTGGCGAGGTGCCGGTTCAATCGCTGGTCGTTTTCACCAGCGAGAAGGCCGAGTTGCACGTCCAGGACCCTCCTCTGCCGGTGCTGACCCCCAAACAGTTGAAGGGTTTTCTGCGTGGTTTGCCCAAAGACGCGCTATCGGGCGGGCAGATCCGCCAGATGACGGAGGCCTTTGGCGACGAGTGAGCAGGGCCGGTGTCGCCGCCTCGCACTCCCGGGTGCAGGGCGATTTTTCATGCAAGGGATTCTCAATACAAAACGCTCCGAGCCCCCGTCTCGGGGGCGTCCCATGCAGCGAGCTATTGCCTTTGACGCAACGTTCTCGCCTGCGACGCCCTTGGGAACGAGGGCTGGAAGTCTTCAACTGCACTGCCTACTTGCCCAATCCGAGTCAATGGGAATTGGATTGGTGGACTCGAAGGGAGAAGTGAACGTGGAATGTCTATACTGCAAAGGTACACTGGTGCGGGAGAAGGTACGCGGCTACCCGGAAAGGCTATCACCTGATCATTGACGATGTGCCAGCCTGGGTGTGTGAGCAGTGCGGAGAACCCCTTTTCGACGAGGAAACAGTGGACGCCATCCAGGAAATGTTGCGTGAAGTTGACACCCGATTGAAGAAACTGGATATACCATTAGCCGCCGCGTAAGGGATAGCCGTGCCCATCAGCCAACCGATCCAAAAAGCGGGAGCGGCCTGCCTGCCATTTTGCGGGATGGCAGGCAGGCCGTTTTTGTGATTTGCCTCGATGGGGGCGGCTGCGACGAACGTGATCAATACGAGGCGATTCTTTGTCTGACTCGCCGCCAACCGCTCGGCTGAGCGCTCACGACAAAGCCTGCCCTACGGCTGGCAGTCATGGTGATGGCGGGCAAGCCGCTGGCCGCCAACGTGACGTTGGGCGAGACGGCGTCCCGCAGCACGGTGAAGGGCACGATGGGGTCGTTATCTGTTTTCAGATGGGCCAGCTACTTCATAATGATAGGCAGGTAGGTAGTATTCTCGAGCGATCCTTCCGCTTCAGTTGTGAGTGTAACCCCCCTCGCTTCGGCCAAGACGCTCCCCCCCGGCCCACTGACGTTGGTAACGGCAAAGATGTCAACCGGGGTGATGGTTGTGCCAGCCGTATCCGCTTTTACTCTCAACGACAGCGTGGCGATGGGGAACTTTTCGGCGATGGTCTGGCCCAGTATCCCCACGGCAAAACGCACCATGCCTTGTTGATTATCAATCAGCGGTTCTGCCAGGATGAGAGGCAGACGATCAGTCAGGGTGACATCCACCACCTCGACCAGCGCCGGGTCAAAGCTCAGGTGGACCATCCCGCCGTTGACCGGTTCACCGCGTGGGTCAATGTCGAGGGTCAGGGTCACGGCCTCATCAACTGCTACTGCCATCTCCTCGGCATTGAAAGCCATCAGCGCACCGCCGCCGCTCGCCTGAAGCGACGTCAGTGGCAGATTGGTTGTGGCTGTGATGACAATGTCACCTTCCTTGCCAAAGTTTCCAGACAACAGGCCAAAGTCGGGCAGCAACACACAGCCACTTTCGTCGAGGTCGGCGTTGGCCACAAAGCCGGGATCGCCCAGGCATTGGTTGAAGGAGCCAATCAACACGTCGGCGTCTGCTTGCCGCACCTGGTTAAAAGTAGCCACGGTTTCGGCATCGCCTTCCAGCAGTGTGTCGAAGAAGTATTGGTTGTCACCCGAAACCAGACTGACGTTAGGGGCCAGGTTGCGCAGGGTGTGGTTGCCTTTCACTCTGACGTCGTACAGGCCAGGGATGGTGCCATCTAGGTATAGCTCAAATTCGCCGTTTTGATCGGTGGTAGTGGTGTAAGTGTAGGGTAATGTGCTGCCACCGGCTGGTGTGAGCCAGACAGTCAGGGGAATGGCCCAGGGTGGAGCGGGTTTGGCCGGGCGGCCCTGCATATTGACTGCACCCAGTAGAGTAGGTGGTGGGGTAACGATAACCAACCCATCTTGAGCCCGACTCATCACGCTGCCGTCGGGGCCGCTGATGTCGGTCGGCGGAAAGTCGTCAAGGAACTCGATCAGGGTGCCGGTGGTCGTCGCCACCGCCTGCACTTCGAGCACCAACACGGGGAAAGGTTCGGTGATGACGCCGCTGAGGAGTCCGGCTGCGTAGCGAAATTCGCCGGTCGCAGGGTCAAACGCCACCGGGTCGAGTTCCGTCGGCAGGGCATCAGTGGGCTGCACATCAACCAGGTGCAGGTAGGTCGGATCCACACGGCCATGGATTTGCACGCCGTTGACCTCGGCTGGGCCGGGGGTCACGGTGATGGTCAACAAGCCAGTCGCGCCCAGAGGAATGGTGGCCGGGGAGGGGAGGACGTGCATAACGGCCCCGGCACATGGATAGCTCACGTTCAGCCCGACCAAAACCAGCGAATCGCCATCCTCACTCGGTGAGCGGAGCGTGATGCTGACCTGGCTGGTGTCAGCCGGCACTTGTTGGAGTGTCAGGTTGACAATGTCCAAGCCCGCACCATCCGTGGGGCCAAGTTCGGTCACACTTTCTGTGACACCCCCGGCCATCGCTTCCAGCACCATCGGGCGCGAGTCGTCGTCATTGTCAATGACAGCAGCGGTGATGAAGAGGTCTGTCGCTTCCGCCAGCGGTGGAAAGGTCAGGATCTCACTATGAGAGTCGCGATAGACGCCACTGTTGGTGGTTTTGCCGACAGACGTCCACTTGCCCTCCGTGGCCCGCTTGCTGTACAGAACGAGCCCGCGTGGCGTTTTGTAGCTGTCCCCAGGATGGCTGACCGAGGCCGTAATCTGGCCGGTTGGTTGCAGATTCGCCTCGAAGGTATAGCCGTGCGAGGTGCTGCTGCTCGGCCCGGTCATTGTGAGTGACTGCGGTGCATCGGTGGTGAAGGTCACACTGTCGGGCACCGTGGCGCCACGTCCGGCCACTTGGGCCCGCAACCAGTACACGCTGGCTGGATCGGCCAGCGACAGGGTTTGCGGATTGATGGTATGATGGCGATCACCCATCCCGATGCCCGCGATCTCCATCCGCTGCGGGACACAGATGTCACTCCAAACAACAGGCAAATACAATGGTGAACGACATTTAAATTTGCATCCTCTACTGTTTAAATCATTCCAATCTGATGAGGTATCACATGCGTTATCAGATCCCATATTATTAACGTTATCATCTGCAAATATATCAATATTACTATTTGGGCATATGAAACTTTCTGAAATCTCAGTATCCGTTGATCCTGAGATGTGGATACCCTTTACATTATTCCTGACATAATTTCGTGTTATTTGAGCCCCGCTTGTTCCAACGAGCCTAATGCCCTGATCCGAATTAGAGATGACTGCCGACTGAGAAATTGTACTATCTGTCACGTTTTCAAGCACGATCCCGTTTCTGTAATGCTGCAAATAGCAATTCGTAATGGTTATATTATTTGTAGTGTTGCTGAGAATCCCGATCCCATCTCCGTTCCCTACAAGTTTTGCCCCATTGCAATCTAGAACCACATCGTCGTTATTAATAGCGATTATGCCTGGTTGATTTTCATCTGTAATGTTGTAATCTCCATAGCATAGAACAGTTGACTCAGTGATGTCCATATCATCGTGAGGAATTGTGCATTCGGCTACTTCGCAATCCTGCGGACAATTCACATGATCCTCCCCTATGCCACACATCATATCTCCACACATTTCTGTATTGACAGTGACCGTAGAATTGCTAAGATTGCCCCAGTTTTCGGGCGTTATCGTTTGGGTTTCACCAGGGCCAATCTGCAGATTGGTCACCAGCAAACTTGGGATCTCACCTGGTATGTAATAATCTGCACTGATCATTTCATTTTGAAATTCAACATCATAGATTAACGTATCAGCACCCCTATTACTGAAGACGAAAGCGTTGTAATCTTGGGAAACTTTCGTGAAAACTTTCGACTCGCTACTTATCTCCGTATTGAAGATTTTGTATATTCTCCTGTCGAAGTCTTCGCCAAAGAACTTGAACATGGTTACATTGAATGGCTTTTGAGTGTCATTAGTTTGAAAGGACAGTTCATTGTCGTATGGATTTCCATTTATCATTCGAAATTCTAGATATTCTTTAGAATTATCATTTGCCGGAATATTTTCTAAGAAATACGCACCCTTAAGTCCTACTATCAGGTCTGAGTACTCACCGTCAGCTCCAAAGATGTTGAAGTTATAATCTCCCGGCTGAACCGCTAACATTGGGTGTTCTACTTCGCCACCTGCAAACACCGGAACACCTAAGCCTACGGGTATGTCCTCGTGGATACCGCCGAATTCATCGTACCCCAGCAAATTACCTCCCATATCTTCGATGTTTCCTTTCCCGGCGCCAAATATTATCTTTAGGAGTCCCTTGGTGGAGAGGGGTAGGGTCCAGTCACCCCGGTTGGCTATCGAATACGGAATATCAAAGATCATATCATCTTCCCAAATCTCATCCTCCATTCGATAGAGCCAATTATCTGCATCTTCGTCAACAACTATGGCTGGATAATCGTACTTTTTGAAATAGAGATTATGTACAAATTCTTCTTTGTTGCTGTCGTATACATAAATTCTCGAGAAGTTATCCCCGATATCTTCTACGGTGTCATAATTCATCACATGCCCTGTAAGTAGTCCGTTTTTTATCGCAACCATATTTTGGTTTCCATTTCTCAAACCCTCTCTTGCTCTATCAAGGACATACACTGCTTCATTTTCTTCACCAAGACTAAATAAATAATAATTTAAGTTTTCTGATGATATCTGGCTTCCATGATGAATTTCTCTTCTAACTGCCAAGTCATAGGAGCCCTCTGCACTGTCAGACGCAAGATCCTTCACAGCTGTTGCTGAGGGGTCATAGCGGGATGGATCATCATCTTGATAAAAAAATCGTAACGATGTTGCACTCATGCCATAGCAGGACCCGCCTTTGGCTATTCCTTTGTATGCTGAATCATAATACACACGAGCAAGTAGATTTGGAATAGGCGGTAATGGTTTCTCTATTTCATATCCGACGCAATAGCAGCCAAGAAATGGAATACATAATGGCAGACCTATACATACTCTGATGGTATAATATACTTCGTCGTCCCCGAAGGTCTGAGCATATCTAGTATAAGATAGTTCATCTTTACTGGGGTTTTGGAATGAATAACCCCATGTCATGTTGTACCAACCTACACACTCGTTTGTGCAGCCATTAGAAACACCCTGATCATTCCAGAAATGGTAGAATAAGCAACTGTTGTCAACCCCTATATTTAAGGATCCACTGTTATTTATATCCTGGTCCCGGTTGTAGCAGATGTAATTCTCGTTCACTGCCGATTGGGCCGTGGTGCTACCAAAGATCACCCCAGACAAATTCGCCTGAATTGTATTTCTGAAAAGATTGGTGCCGGTAGAACCCTCAATTTCGACCCCCGCAACTGTGTTTCGGTCTATCGTGTTATCGCTAATAACAACGTAATCTGAATTGGTCAATCTAATCCCTTGGGAATTGTTCTCAATTCTGTTGTGGGCTATGTTGATGTTATCAGAATCAATCAGGGAGACACCACTGTGGAAACCCGAAATGGAACAACTTCGTATGGTATTGCCAGTCTCTCCCACCATGCCAATACCATGAGAGAATTCACCTGGACCCCACGCCGTGATTAGATAGGACTGGCAATCGAAGGTAGTATTACTAGAGTCAAAATCAATACAAGAAGACCCTGGGCCAACTGAGATGTGACTTTTGAGAAGGACGGTTTCATAGGTCCCATTTAGCTTAGCGGAGCAGTCACTGCAGGAAGTACATTCTACTACAGTAGGTTTAACTATAACCGTGATGGTGGCAGTGGCAGCTTTCTTAAAGCTAGGGTAGCCTGTATCGGCCTTGTAGGTGAAGCTATCGGTTCCACTAAAGCCCACATTCGGCGTGTAGGTGAAGGAGCCGTCGGAGTTGAGGGTCAGCGTGCCGTTGCTCACGTCATCAACCAGCACCGCTGTGACCGTAGTCTCTTCGGATACGCCATCACGAGCGTTGCCCGAGAGTGCTGCGGTGCTCTCAACAACGTCCGCGAAACACACTCCTCTCGGATTGCTGATGCTCGAGTCCCTAATCGACGTTAGCAAAGTCCCTGTGTTTGCGTCGTACACGTTCACAGCAGATGGTCCAAACCCGGGCCCCTCAGGCTGCGGCACATACAGCTTGGCACCGTCTCGTGTGATCGCCACATTCTCGATCGCAGGGGCCCCATATGATACTGACGTTGGAATGCTAAACAATGGCTCATCGCTTAGCGCCCCTGTGGCCGAGTCGTATTCAAAAACGTCTATCAAACCGTCCCGTCTGATGGGAGGCCTGATCAGGCCCAATGCGAAGAACCGATTTCCTGCAGGGTTGAACAGGCCGGAGACCATGCTCCTCCCCGATAGACGGCGGTCGATCGCCTCCAGCCCGGGAACCGTAAACGATTGAATCATCCCGCCAAACCCTATGGTGATGCCCGACAGACCGCCAGGCGCGCCCATTACATCCACTAGACTAGCACCGCTGGAAAGCACTTCGCCCGTGTCCGTGAAGTTCCCAGCGGCGTCAGTGGTGAGCCTGTGCACAATACTTCTAAGATAATGGCCTGTGAGACTTTGTGTGGTGACCAGCACAGAGCGATCATCGAGAGCATCCGCCGAAATGGCGTTTCCGTACAGGTCGTTGTCCAGCACTCCGGGTGCATCCACGACCAGGGTCTGGCCTTGCTCCACTGCGTATGCATCGTCAACCGCTACTGCTGGGGCGACAAATGTCCTTTCGCTCCTAGAAGCAATGTCGATGACCGAGATTGGCTGAGTGGGAGCACCCATGCCGGTCACCAGCAGGAACCTCTGGTCGGGACTAATCGAGATGTCTGTACTACTGTTGGAGGTTAGAATCGGATTTGTTCCTAGGGCCTGTCTGGGTGGTATGGCGGTCAGATCAATAACCCATACCCGGCCACCATATTCGGTGACGAAACCTAACGTCCCGTCCGCTGTGATGGCGCAGTCGCCAAGAGGACTATAATCATTGAGAAGGTTGATGGGCACCGCCCCTAGGACGGTATCCGTGCCCGCATCAAATACGGTCACTGAGCCGGTGGCGTCAGCCAGGCCCGCCTTGCCAACCACCATACCTATATGGCCAGCTTCAATTGTCTGAGCAGTGGGCTTAGTCGACTGGTCAGGCAGAGTAGTAGCGTCGGCGCTGTGCTCGGCTGGTGCGCTGGCTCCTTCGACCTTACCCAAGGCGATTGCCTGTGGTGGGCCTGACGCTATCGCCAGGCTGACTAGTAAAACAAAGATGATAAACCGCTGCTTTTTCATTTTTGGTCTCCTCTCTGATTGCGCATATCATGCGCCTTGATTGGACGAACGTTACTACGAACAACTCTCCTCGAACTATTTAATCTCTTGTCGCTTCTCTGTAGGGTCTACCGCTCCGCTCGCTCAGACCTGTCCTGAGCCTGCCGAAGAAATGACACGCTTTCACTTGCCGGTTTGAGGCGCGGCTTCGCTATACGGTTACCATTACTGGAGCACAAGCGGCAAGTAGATGTGATGACTTGGCGATGGCGTGGCCGACACCGGCCCGTGGAAGGTGCTGACGCCATAGATGTCCACGTCCTCCAACTGGTAGTAGTAGGTGATCCCCTTGACCACGTCGGCATCGGTGTAGACGTAGCTGGCGCCGGAGACAGGGTCGCCCTCAGCCGGGATGAGCGCGTCGTTGTGCTTGGTGTAAGGTCTATCCGCCGCCTCGCCCCGCCAGAGGTTGAAGCCGGCGTTGTCCACCTCCGTGCCCGTCTCCCAGGCCAGGGTGACATAGTCGGCGTCTGCCTCGGCAGTGAAAGAGGTCAGGTCGATGGCGGCAGGTTTCTCCAGGTAGGCCAGATTAATCCCGTACCAATCGGCACCCAACGGACCGTTGTCGTTGAACTCAACGATCAAGGTAAAACCATTACTATGATCGGGCTGCTGAATGATGGCCACACTCCCCCGCGCCTGGACGATGCCTAACGCCACAGTTTGGGCCTGAACTGCCAGGGTTGGCACCCCCACAAAGCATGAAGAATCGCAGTCGCACCCACGGTTCTCTGGATCAGGCACATCCGGCCAGGTAGGGAACCAGGCCGTGTCATTAAGATAGGTGGGCTCATTGGCCCCTTCCAGGCGGCCAGGTGCAGCATAATCTAGATGGTGCCAATGGACGGTGTCCCTTTGCACGATCAGGTGACTGCGTCCGTCAATAAAAGCACGGACATTTAGGGTGGTGACGATCGGGAATTCAACGCTGATGTCGAAAAATACCTTCCCGCGCTCCCCACCTTCAATCGAGTGTTCTGTGTCACCGTCCCCCTCGGAAAAGCTGATTGGGAACTCGACGTCACCTGTCCACTTGCCGGTATTAAGATCCAGGATCAGGTTGAGGTCCGTCACGCCATCGGTGGGGTTGATATCTATGTGGTCGTCTGCGTCGGGGTCTTTATCCATAATCCTAATGTTCACCGGGACCGACCCAGAGGTCGGGTCGACAACTTTAGTGAAAACCCAGTCTGAGGGCTCAAAGTCTGTAGCCTCCACCACACTACTGTGCTTGAGGGCGCCGTTGATTGTGACAGCCGAGTAGTAATCACCGGCACCTTGAAATGGAAAGGGATCAGGGTCGTCTATTTGGATGAAGCGAGTGATAGCAACCTTTACAGTGGGTAAGATGGGCTCCCAAATCTTGATGAATTGATTGACAGCTATATCGTTTAGCTCTACCGAGGTTCGGTTCTTATTTGGCCAGTAGACTTTAATCGTATCCACTTTTGTCGCCTGACCCAGGCCAAATGTTAAGCTCAGTGGAACCTGAGGTCCCTGGTGTCCATTCCCTGCATAGACTTCGCGGGTATAGGTTTTGCCTCCGGCAGTCACTTCAACGCGGGCACCTATAGCACTTCTATTACTATGTCCGGGAATGCCAGCGCCTTCTAAAGTAATCGTAAGCCAATTGTTCAGGGTTCCGACGTCATTTCTCCACAACTGGATTCCGTGTTCTTTTCCATCAAACCCGATGAGCAAGTCTTCATCACCGTCCAAATCATAGTCGAATGGCGTTGCATTATGGGGAGGAAGACCCGATGTATTTATACTGTCCAGCCCAGATTCCACAGTAACAAGGTCAAAAGTGTGACTCTCTGATTGCTTGAAAAGATCCAGGTGATCATCTCGGCCCTGAAAACTTTCTGCAGAGCCAGTCTGGCTCAAGACAAAGTCGGCCAGGCCATCATTGTCTATATCAAACCAGCCTCCGTACTGGTCACGATGATGAGTAGGATCTGGATCATTTGGTCTGTTGATTTTATTGAAATCCCATTCAAATACATTATTATCATTGACCAAAACAGTCGAGTGTTCTGTGCTTTCTCTGCCATGTACAAGCAATTCAAACAAATCAATGTCCCCATCATTGTCAAAATCTCTGGGCATAGACCCCCATGAACAAGTCCAGCCTGCTCCAAAAGGCGGCCCGACAAATTGACCATAATTTGTGCTTCCCTGAACCTGCGTAAAAGTCCCATCGCCATTATTCTGCCAATGGATCGATTGGCCTTGGCAATAGTTTCCTGCAAAGAGGTCCATGAAACCATCGTTGTTTGTGTCCGCAGTGGTCACTGCATAGGTAGGTTGCTGGTGTCCAGGTAACGCAAAATCTAAACCCGCCGAAGTCGTTACATTCACGAATGATCCGTCTCCATTACCACGGTAGAGCTGATCTTTGAAAAAACTAGCCATGTATGCGAACCAGTTTCCAATAAATAGATCAACATTGCCGTCCAGATCGTAATCGAGGAATGTTGCGGAGGTGGTGTTCCAGAACTCCTCTTGATGGAAAGGACTGTTTGGAGCCAAGGTGAAATGACCGCTACCATCATTCAAATACAGGTCATTTCTATCGCCGTTATCGCCATATTCGTCAAGCCGATGACCATAAATGCCCGAAAACATATCAAGGTCACCATCGTTATCGACATCAGCAAATACGGCCAAATTTGAACGTCTATCATTCGTACCCCGTCTACTTGTCCTGATTCCCGATTCTTCCGTATAGTCTCTAAACTTTCTACTATGCGGATCGTTGGGGTCATTACCCTGTTCGTTGAGATAGAGAACCTGATCTTTGCAGGTCTTACAATCCGAAGGCACGCTTTCAAGCTCTTGATGCAGCAACAGATCGGGATAACCATCTCCGTTTACATCAGCAATAGAAATACGGAACCCTGGAATACCCGTTAGACCGACATCATCCGTGACGTTGGAAAAATATGGTGTGGGTGGAGCCTGAACGGCCTTGCTCAGGGTAGGCGCCACCAGGGCAACGGGTTGTGATCGGGCTATAGTAGGGAGAGTCCCTCCGGGAACAATCAAGGTCATAACCACGATGAGACTCAGCAGGATGAATAGTCGCGTTCTCATGATTTCACTCCTTCTATATGGTAGGTGAATTGCGCCCAGTCGTCGGAAAAGTGCATACAGCTTTTAGGTTGTTGGTCATCACCCTCTTTCATTTGCGGTGGGCCTGCCAATTTTGAATCACTGATACACTAACCTCACTGAAGTTCACCGAGCTTTGGCTCTTTTTCAGTGTTTTCAGTGCCTTTCAGTGGTTCGAAATCCCAGGCATACTCGCGAAATCCCAAAATGACTATGACGGACCACCAGACTGGATTCCGCTCATACACCTGGCTTGGCCCTTCGTCCTTCGTCTTTCGTCTTGACCGGCCTTGCATCCAACCCCGCCGTTACTTGAAGATGAGCGGCAAGTAGATGCGATGGGTTGACGACGGCGTGGCCGACACCGGCCCGTGGAAGGTGCTGACGCCATAGATGTCCACGTCCTCCAACTGGTAGTAGTAGGTGACCCCCTTGACCACATCGGTATCGGTGTAGACGTAGCTGGCGCCGGAGACAGGGTCGCCCTCGGCCGGGATGAGCGCGTCGTTGTGCTTGGTGTAAGGTCCATCCGCCGCCTCGCTGCGCCAGAGGTTAAAGCCGGCGTTGTCCACCTCCGTGCCCGTCTCCCAGGCCAGGGTGACGTGGTCGGTGCCTGCCTGAGCGGTGAAGGAGAGTAGGTCGATGGCAGTGACAATCGGGACTTCATCTATCGGGCCACCAAACGAGCAGACAGCGTACAATCCTTCACCTTGCCGAGACTGGACGAGAATGGCCGCGTTGCCATTGGGATCCGATGGAACCACTTCGCGGATCGAATTGCCGTCCCGTTGGAAGAGCCTTTGCACACCAGCAAAGATGGGGTGACCAGAGTTGAACCGAAGGGTTCCTACGACATTGTTCAAGGGTGCCTCAAACTTGAGACCACATGCGTTGAGGAAAGAATTCCATTGATCAGCTTCCGCTTGCGGTAGATCTGGGTCTGTTCCGCCTGCGAGATAGACATTCCCCCCAGCCTTCACGTAGTCAATCAGAACCTGGGTGTCAGGCGGAACCACTGGCGGAGGATTATTAAAGTTGTCCGCCTGACTTCCAGCCAGGAAGATTCCATCGTATGGCAAGAGATCGTACAGGGAAAAACTCGTGGTGGTGCTTATTACTGTCCAGGAGTGACCGGCGCTGATCATTGCAGATGATAGCTCATCCCCCGTGAGACCGGTGTTGAGACCAAACGGCGTGGAGTAGACGAGAAAGTTGCCCGATGCCGATGTGCCACCCTTAAACCATTTCGCTACATTCAGGGCGAACTGAGCTGCATCAGCAGGGGTTTCAGCAAAACCTTCGTCGCTCAGGGTCCACTCATCATTGTTGACAACGATTTTGCCGGGGAACCCGAAACAACGGGAAAACTCGGAGGTATTGTTGTCTGGATCAGTGGCTGTGGCCGTGACGAAATGACCCGGGGGAACGGTGGTAGATAGGAAGGCAACAGTGAAATTGGCATCACCGCTAGCATTGGTGGTAACCGAGGCTGAACCGAGGAGAGTCTCCCCCTCACCGTGATCGTCCGGATCGCAGGTGCTATTGACAAAGAATTGCAGGCTGAAAGTAGTATTGGCCGTACTGTTGAGCGTGCCCTCAATTGTCGTGTCGCCGCCCCAGCTAATGACCCGAGTCAGGACCGGGAAATTCTGCAAGTTGTTCGCACCCGTGTCATCATCCCCAAGATCATTAGGTGTCACACCATAAGAGGGTACAAGATCAATCCCCAAGCCCCCGTTAGAAAAGATGGAATTGGAGAGAATGGCATTGTTGATAGTGCTGGAATTCACCACGGTCACCCCATCAAAGTGGTTAAAGGCAATGGTATTACCTGCCTCCCTTGCTATTCCACCAATCGTATTGTTGGACGCGCCAGCGGCGATGATCACGCCCCAGTCGTCGTTGCCCAGGGCAGCGGTGCCGGTGACGTCGGTGCCGATGAAGTTACCTTGCACCCGATTCCCCATCGCGCCATCATGTGAGATAGCGACGCCGCTAAAGAAATTGCCCCCGATGACATTGCCTGTCCCAGGTGCTGTCCCTCCGATAGTATTGTTAGGTGAGTCATAGATCAGCACACCATGTCCTGCATTGCCCAGGTCAGGAGTACCGGTGACGTCGGTGCCGATGAAGTTGCCCTCGATCATGTTGCTACCATGTGTTTCCAATCGTATGCCATGGTTGAAGCGACTGATCACCAGTCCACGTATGGTACTGTTCCCTGCGGTGATTCTCAGGCCATCACAGGAACCTGCCATGCTTCCATCCAGCTCGACAATCGGAGTGCCGACGAAGTCGGGTTCGGTGGTCCCATCGATGACCACCGGATCGGTAATGGGCGGCAAGGAGGATGTCGGCTGGATGGCGTGCGGGCCCGGGCCAGGGATGTCAAATTTGATCGTCTCTGTGCCCGAAATGGTGTTGGTCTCCTCGATCGCTGCCCGTAGCGTGCAGTTCCCTGTTCCATCATCGCAGACTCCGTCGCCTGGATTGTTGTCCCCCCCATCGCCGGTTGAGTCGACGATGAGTACAGTGGTGGCAGCAGACACTTCTTGGCTAGTGCCGCTCAACAAATCGTTCTGTTGATTCCCATGAGCAGGCGTATAGGTACGCACGACGAAATAGTAGGTCGTATTGGGCGACAAATTATCGGCAAGATAGTTCGTTGCGGTCTTGTCGCTGGTCGTGCCGTGGACGGTGTAAGGTCCGCCTGAGATTGTAGCGCAGCTTATTTCGTAGTAGCCACCGTCGCCGGTGTAGAGGATGGGTGTCCACGTAAGCTGCACACTGTTGCTGGATTGGGCTGTGGCCCGTACATTCGTCGGCGGCGCGGTTTGGGTCTGGGCCCAGTCGGAGTCCTTATCACCAAGAAAGATCGCGACTGCTGGACTAGAAGCAGTCAGCCCGTTGTAGCCAACATCTGTTCCTGACAGGTCCGTCAAATTGGTAATCGCCGCCGGGACTTCGCCAGCCAGGGCGTTGTTATGGATATATAAAGATGACAGATCAGTCAGATTGCCCAACTCAGGTGGGATGTTGCCGCTTAGTTGGTTGTTGTACAAGAAGAACCCCAACAAATTGGTCAGGTTGCCCAGCTTGGGGGGGATGCTGCCGCTCAGGTGGTTAGTGCTCAGACTGAGGTTTTGCAAATTGGTCAGGTTGCCCAACTCGGGCGGAATGCTGCCGCTCAGGTCGTTGGATTGCAGTTGAAGCACTTGCAAATTGTTCAGGTTGCCCAACTCAGGCGGGATGCTGTCGCTCAGGTCGTTGTAGCTCAGAAGGAGCTTTCGCAAATTGCTCAGGTTGCCCAATTCGGGCGGAATATGGCCATTTAGGTAAGGATTGAACACCAACCAGAGTTCCTCCAAGCTAGCCAGATCGCGCAACTCGGGCGGAATGCTACCAACCAGATTGTTTCCTCTGAAAAGTCCTCTATATAGGGAGAGCCTTGTGACGTGCTCTGTACTGCATGTCATCCCGTACCAATCGCACGGCGGGATATCCAGCCAACCTTCATTTCGATACCAGTTGACGCCATTGGTACTGTTGTAGAGCGCTTCCAGGGCGGTGCATTCCGCTGCTGGGATTTGGTCTTGCGTCTCACAGTCGAGTGGTGACGGCATGAAGGCAAAGGGAACATGCCGATCCTCAGTTCCACTAGCGATTATGATGTGCCCATGATAGGCATAGGGCTGAGCGATTGGATAGGACAGCAGATTGGTGTCGACTGTCACAGAGAGGGACACTACCTCGGTTTGACCGGGATTAAGGGTGAAGCTGGTGCTGCTTAACTGGGCCGAGGCTCCGGTGGGTAGGCCAGCGTCAACAGATAATTGGTAGCTCTGGGCTACGTTAGCCAGGTTACTGATTTCAAATGGCATCGCCGTGGTCCAGGTGGGCTGGCTGTCGTCAACCCGTCCTAAACTCAAAGAACCTGGTTGGATCAGGACGGTTGTGGTGGCTGCTTGACCAACCTGCACTCGTCCCGCCCCTTCAGCAAAGGGGTCATATCCCAGCGGGAGGGCTGTGTTCATGAGGCTGGCTTTGAGCATGCCAGGCGTCCAATCGGGGTGCAGTTGTTTAAGGAGTGCCACGGCACCCGCTATGTGAGGGCTGGCCATACTGGTACCGCTCATCGGTGCATAACTGTGGTTAGGTTTTGACGAATAGATGTTTTCACCTGGGGCGACCAAATCTGGTTTAATCAGGTAACTACTCACTGGGCCCCTGGAGGTCAAACCATACAGCCCGTCTGATTTGTTGGTCGCCCCAACCGTCAGAGCCTTCGCCGCTACCCCTGGTGAATCAATCCGGCGATAGTCTTTATTATTTCCTGCGGCCACAACAACCGCGACGCCCTGATCCACGGCCTGATCGGTTGCCTGCGCCAGTGGATCATCGGGCGAGCCTAATGCACCCAGACTTATGTTGACTGCGTCCACCTGATCCATCACCGCCCGTTCAAGGGCAGCTATGATACCACTGGTCGAGCAGTCTTCGTTTGTATTGCAGACTTTGTAGGCCATCAGCGCGGCTTCAGGCGCAACCCCGGTGATCGTGCCATTTCCTGCTACAATGCCGGCAACGTGCGTGCCGTGACCGTGAGTATCCATCGGGTCATCATCATTATTGACGAAATCGTAGCCGCCAACCACTTTACAACCGGCACCAAAGCAACCACCGAGATCGGGGTGGGTGTAATCAATCCCGGAGTCAATAATCGCCACTGTAGTACCCTGGCCTGTGACTGGATTGCCTGATCCGTCGACCATAGCCCAGACCGCTGGCGCCCCGATTAAGGGAACGCTGTCCGCCAGTGTCATGTGGGCCTGATGGTCGAAATAGACATCTTGTACCTGCGGTAGTTTAGCGATGGCTTTCCGATCGTCCAAGCGGGCTGTCACGGCAATACCGTTCACCAGGTAGATGAACTGCCATCCGACCTGCTGTACCATCCCCTTTTTCTGCAGTGTATCCAAAACCGCTGTGTGCTCGGTGGTCAGCCTGGCAGCATAGGCATTGATGCTTGCTTCCCGCTGTGCCGGAGTCAAAGCTTGATCTCTCTGAATTTCATTAAGCCGAACGGCTAGCGGTGGTGTCTTTAACATGATAATAAAGCGCGCGCTATTATCATCATCTGGGCCATAGAGGATGGTGGCTTCGTCACCAATCAAAGCCACTGTTCCTTCACACGGACCTCCATCCCAGAGAACAGGACTTGAGAGCGTTGCTGTGAGGAAGTCATGGCGCGTCAGTACGCCCTCTCCGCACAGTGCAGCCGTGGGTAGGTTATTTGTTTGACTGATGGTGGCCGTGATCAAGTAACTCTGCACCGGCTGTGGCGTGGGTAGTGATCCCAATCCTATTAACAGGACCAAACTTAACAGAGCAATTGCTCTTGTCCTCTGAGCTAATAATGTAGCTCTGCTGAACCAGCAACTTGGAGGAACATTCTTTTGTTTACTCATTGTAATCATTCTCCTTTTCTCGATACATGTGGTATGGCAGGCCAGCCTGCCGCCCAATTGGCAAAGCGGAACCAGGCCCCACCTGCCCCTTGACTAAGGTGCACCGAGTACTCATCCCCTGTTGGCATTGCATCATTACCAATCCTCATGCCTACTTGAAGATGAGCGGCAAGTAGACGCAATGGATTGACGACGGTGTGGCCAACACTGGCCCGTGGAAGGTGCTGACGCCAAGGCCGGCAGCGTTGGCACCACAACGATGGGTGCACACGTGCAGCTTGACCGCGGGTTCAGCAGTTGTGATCCCGTGCCATAGAGTCTGTGTTGCTTTGGTTTTACCAGAGAATTGCCAGAAAGTCGCGGCCCATGGGCCTGGTGTGAGGCAATAATGTAGAGTGATGTAAGGCAGTGTAGGAGAACAGCGGAACAACAAAAAATGGGCAACGAGCAGTAAAGATTCACTGCATCCCTATTATACACCAATACTTAAATTTTGTCAAGGGATTTTAGCTGAAAAGGATGTAAGTAACCGTTCAGAGGGTAGCCCCCTGGTCGATTCCAAACGAAAATCTAACGGTTTTCTAACCTTGAGCTAACATAAGTGTGCTACACTGACGCCTTGTCTCAGTTGAACGAAGCGACACCAGAACTGATGCCCTTCTCAGCCGAGGAATGGGAGCAAACCCCAAAGGCAGTCCAGGAGTTTGTATTGTCCCTGGTTGTTCGCGTGCAAGAGTTGGAATCAGAAGTGGTTGTCCTGCGCGAGCGAGTCAACCGCAACTCGCGCAATTCCTCACAGCCACCCTCCAGCGATAGTCCTGAGGTGCCTCGGAAGCCACGCCGGCGGGCCAAGAGTGGGCGCAAGCGCGGCGGGCAGCCAGGGCACAAGGCGGAAGCTGGTGACGGTCGCCTGAGGGTCGGCCTGAAGAGCCTAGCGGAAATCAGGGCCGGTGGCAGCGAGGTACACAATTCGTTCCAGCGTGTTCAATCGGGGAACCATGGCGCGCTAGCCCGGCAAGAAGAGAGCGATGCCAGGATCCTGGCCGAGCTGATGCTAGCGTAGTTCTGGCCGTCTCTAGCCATCTGAGTTCAAAGTTGCTCTCCGGCTGAGAGGTTTGTTTCGCACGCCTGGACTCGGCTCAATTCAAGTTGTGTTCA
>Ga0114922_10002454_pt1 | contig 17394 bp, 16 predicted proteins | sample AartaG_FD_100975 | JGI IMG/M metagenome (GOLD analysis project Ga0114922, IMG submission 100975) | Deep subsurface microbial communities from Aarhus Bay to uncover new lineages of life (NeLLi) - Aarhus_00045 metaG | ecosystem: Environmental > Aquatic > Marine > Oceanic > Sediment | place...
GATGGACTATGAAGAAAGAGTTCTAAAGAGAGCAGAAGAAGTTATCTCAAGCTTTTTTGCCTCCCTAAAATTAGAAGGCTACGATGATGTCGAGAAAATGGTTTATTTTAAGTTTAAGGAGATTAGACCTAAATTACGGGCAAGATCAAAATATCAAAATACAGAAAAGCTGGTAGCAGTTTTAACGTATTTTTGCTTTAAAATTCGGAACATCTCTATTAATTCTTCGCAAATTATGAACAATTCTCTGATTACTAGGAAAGAGTTTAATGATTTTTATACACAAATTATAAGATATATTCCTGAATATAAAACACGCAATAGGCAAAAATATATCCTTCAAAGAATTTCTGAAATTATATGGACGTTTACCCTTAATCCGATGATCTTTTATCAAGCAAAGAAAATTCTGTATAAACTATGGGATCAGATTAAAGCCACAACTGACAACATAATTGCAGGGCTATTAAGCTCTATTTGTGTGTTATGTTCTGATAATTACAAGAGAAAGGTAAGCGTGAGTTCTATTTGTGATTCATTGGGTATAAGGATGAGTACCATTCAATCTCAAGTGAAAAGAAAAATAGTCAAAAAATATAAAGTAGAAGGATTTGTAAGTCTAGTAAAATCCACCGGAGTACTCCAAAAAGTTCTTGAAGCATTAGACTTAACAGATGAGAAAGCTGAGAAACGTGAGAAAATTCAAGAGGAGGAGAGAATTGAGCTTGTGTTCGGAAATGCAACTGAGATCTTTAATAGCTATAATAATATTGATTACTATTTATTCGCTCTGCGGAGTGGAGAAGATAGTTCTACTATAGTCTATGTACGAGTGTGCCATCCCTTAATGAATTTTAAAGATCTACAGGTATCGGCTAACCAACCTCAAAAATTCCTCAACTTTGATATTGTTAAATATTTTAAAAGAAAGGATCCGACTGAGAATTAATTCTAAAATATGTATGTGCATAAAAGTATATGATAGGGTGTATTAACTAATTACAAAATCTGTATTTAGAAAAGATAGAAGAGACATTAAAGAGAGTAAAGAAAAAGACAGAACTTTGGATGAAGATTTTTATGAGATAGATCAAAAACACAGTAGAGCCACTGGGTTTGTAGCAGCCAATTATAAAATGATTAGTGATTAGCTGTACTTCGTCGCAAAGAAAGTATATATGACCAGGGAGAATAATCACAATACATGTCATATAAAAAGGAAGAGCTTGAAAGAATTGTATGTGCTTGTCTAGAAAAATTAAGAAAGCAAGATAAATTCCTTCTGGATATTAACATAAACGAGAGAACATTAACGCATAAACTAGCTGAATACTTGCAACAAAACTTTTCAGAATTCGATGTTGATTGTGAATATAATAGATTGGAAAAATCGAAAAAGGAACTTGAGCTTCCTAGTGATAGAATAAATTGGAATGATACAGAAGCTAAGACTGTATTTCCTGATATTATAATCCATAAACGTGGGACTCAAGAGAAAAACATATTAATTATCGAAGTCAAGAAATCAAATAGCTCTACTGATGGAGCTTTTGATCAAAATAAACTAATGTCTTTTACAATAGAACCAATTAATTATGAATTTGGTCTATTTCTAAAAATTGATATGGCAGCTAGTGATGACAAATTGGTATGGTATTCTAATGGAATCAAAATCTCTAATGAAGAAATTTGTCTAGATTAATTAGGAATGTAATTATTTATGCTTGTCGAACTTGGCAGAAAATTCATAATCACTAAAATCTGGTGGTAATCCATCCAAAACCCTCTTTATATCTTTACCAAGGTTTTTATATACATTTGCTTTCTCTTTATCATCCATTAATTCATATATATTGACCAGCTTTTTAGCAATTTCAAATCTTCCTGGATTATCTTCAATATGGTCTAATATATATAAAACGGTCCTTAGCTTACTACTAGCTTCTTCATAACTCGCTTTATTGATTAATTCTTCAGTCACTTTTATAAGAGAATTAATATTTTTCCTTATTATCACTATTATGACTTTTTTAGAAATCAAATCAATAACTTTTGTCATGAATAAAAGGATTTGTATAATATAACCTCTGTACAAAGGGTATACCAGGGCATTTTTTCCTTCTTCTGGCCGAAGATTAAATGCATAATATTTCTGAATTTTATCCCTATTTGAATGAATTAATCCTCCATATGCGAAACTTTGGAACATTTCTCTGTTTGTCTTAAAGGAATATGAATTCTTACTATACACATGGGTTATTTTTACATTTGGAGGGGAATTTAGATATTTATTTAGTTGTCTTCTCAATTCATTAAATAACTTTGATTCAACTGGATATAGATTAAACAACTGACCATCATTTTCTTTAAAAAAATTCTCACCAAGATATCTCAGTGAAAAAAAATCATTGTCTAATGTAAATAATCGCATTAAAGCTACAAAGGAACGTAAAAATTCATCATTTTCATCCTCTAACAGATTATCACTAATTTTTACTGTTAGAAAGGGATTTAAATTACCTCTAATACTTGTCGCTACTGGATGTTGATTATAATACTTATAGAATCTCGTTCTTTTAATTTCTTCTTTCCTTCTGTAAAATAGTATAAGACTATCCATTTGTTCTTTATTTATTCTAATTAAATCATTAATTCTTGAGTTATCCATATCATAAATTTTCTAGTAACATACACTTTTAAAGGTTATGATTAAGCTATCATCCAGATAATAAATTGATTGAATTACATAAAAATCTTGAAATGAGAAAAAAAATCGAGAAACCTCCGACAATATTTACTATGAAAAAATTTGCTTAAAGAAAATATATCATATAATTTCGAGTTAAAAAAACTAGCTTTTTTGAGATTAACAATTAACAATTTATTTCTCATTTCTTTCATTTTTCTCATTAACTCCATATTAATTGTGGTATATAATTTAGATAGGAATCATCTTCGGGCAACACATAAGGAAATAGTGGGTCTGTTCCATCCCATTCACTCGAATATATGCTCCCACTACAATCGTAATATTCAAGTTTTCTTGGATATACTGCTATTGAAAATGTGTCAGTTGTAATGTTATTTATATATTCTGAAATATCAGTGATTTCAAATCCTATAACGCTATTCGATATAGAATTAGTTTCTACATAATCTTCAATTTTCCAATAAATCTCAAAATCATCCATATAATTTCCGTATCCATCCCATTCCTCTTCTGTCCAGTTACCTTCAAATAAATATATTAAAGCGGTAGTCTTTAATGTCGATACGCTATATACATAGAGAGATATTTCACATTTTTCCCAATAACTCGGCTTATCTTTCAAGTTAAATCTCATTAGAAATCCATTTACGCTTGGATTAGCTGTTCCCGTTGAACTACTTCCAAAATATACACGAGTGAGATTATATGTTAATTTATTATTATCAGAAAAAGGGTTGGTATTTGTTCCCCGAAGCCCAATATCATCAATAGCGATATAAAGTTTTGGAGCATTATCAGTATTATTAATTAAAAAAGAAGTCATATAACCTATTAAAAAGCTACTTATAATGATTGAAGCTCCAACGATTACTATTATTATTTTCTTTCTTATTTTGTCCATTATTATTATATTTATTTTATTTCATTATTGTTCTTAGCTTCTACAGGCTTCAATAAAAATTTTAATCTATCCTCAAATAAATAAATACTTAGACTTTCTATTGCATGTTTTGTAATTAATCCGTCAGCGGGAAAAATTAGGTAAGGGGTAATAAAATAATATTTTTTAATTGTATAATCATTAATGAGTAAAATATCATTTTCTGGATAATTAAGAAAATGTTTTAGGGTTCTACTATTGCCACAATAATTAGAGAAATTTCCAATATTTCTATCAAACTTTTTAATTTCCTTCATAATATTTTTCATGTGTTGATTAAAATTTCGAATTTTTGAAATATCAATCTTTTTTTGAAGCATAATTTTAGATTCAATAAAAAGTAAAATATCTTTGCTCTTAGTAGCAATTATGTCAAGTTCCCCCAAAGTTTTACCTTTTTCATTGATAAATTGTCTTCCTGATAACGGATGGATTTTAAAATTATTTTCTTTTAAAATACGTCTAATATGATTGATTAGTATAAATTCTTTAGAGGAATTATCCAGCTTTGAAGATTGATTATAAAACCTTTCTCTTAGTGCTCCAGGGTACTCAATAATATAAAAAAATAAAGAAAATCTATCGAGAGGGTAGAAGAGACGATTAGCTAATTTATTTTCACCTAAATGAAACTCTTCTGATGGATCAGCACGTAGTTCAGTAAGAATATTTTTAATTTCATTAGATTTCCAATCAGAACGATGACCTTTAATGATATTCGTTATATCTTTAAGAGTCCAAAAAGTGTTAAATAATTCTTCTCGAGTTAAATAATTAGAAATCAATTCGTATAAATAACTTTCAAAAATTCTTCTTATATCTATTATTGTTTTGTTTTCTAAATCAGGTATGTTGAAAACAGGAATATTATGTTCATATCTTTCCAAAAAAGGTGAATATCTCTCAATTAATTGATGTTGAAGTATTTGAGCAGTTGAAATAATACTCTCTATTCGATATCCAAATTTATCATACCAAAAATCTTCTAAAGCTGAGAAATCTTGCTTTAAAGTTTCATAAGAATTTAACGACTTTTGAAAATAATCTTTATCATCTGAACTAAATAACTCAGATTTTAGTTTCGCATATTCTAAAAATTCTTGCTGTTGTATTGGAAATCGAAAATAATATATACCAGGTCCGAATACTAAATCTATTTCAATTCTAATATTTAACTTAAATAAATTTAAAGAATGGATTTCATTGAAATATGTAGCATATTCATTTATGAATTTAATTATACGATACGATACTTCTTTAGAATTTTCGACTTGTTCGACCTCTTCAATAAAAAAATCTTTAAAATTTTTTAGTAAGTACTCTATCGATGAAAGTAGGATAAAGTCGAAATGAAGTAATAATCTAGTTAATCTTCTTACTTCAATAAGTTCTAGTTTACTATATTTCTTTTTATTAAAAAGATAGGTAAAATAATGATACCATTGAATAGCATAATATGTTTGAGCAATACCATGTAGATACATCAATGAATTTATTAGATGTCTACCAAGGTCTCTTACTTCTATAAAAAAGTAATTTTCTCTTATTGAATTTGAGATTTGCAAGAATTTTTCAATCAAATTAATGTCCTTTAATATTGTACCAGATGGAAAAACATTAATTAATTTATTATGAATAGATGGGATTTGTAGCAGTTGTTCTTTTGATTTTAAATTTATTAAAATCTTATTAGATCTTTTCACATACAACTCAAAATCCTGTAGTTTCTTCTTCCAAAATACATCTTTTTTCTTATCATTTATTATTAACTTATGCGGTTTCAAGATTTCCCTTTTAATGTTAATTTTTATTAAGTTAAAATTAAAAATTTATTTCATCTATTGCATCCTTTAAATAAAAGTTATGTACATCTAATTTCATTTACCTTAGATTTATGGATTAATGTATAATATTAGTCAATTTTGTCTATAATTTTTTTTATTATGATTCCTCATTTTATTTCAACCTATCAAAATATCTTAAACTGTTTTAATTCTTCTGGTGTTAATTCTTCTTCTAACCATTTCTTATATTTCTTAAAATCTCTTTCCATAATTGTCAATTTTTCCCTATATTCTAATGGGACATCTTCACTTACATATCGGTTATTTGCTCCAAGTTTATTCAGCAAATCTTTGAATAAGTCAATTTCATGCTTCAATCTATATTTTTCCGCTTCCTCTTTTTTTAAAATAATATATTCATTTTTTATTTTCAATAATACCTTCTGAAACTGGAGTATAGAATCATCCTTAGAAGTATATATTTTTAGCCCGTCTAAATGTTTATTTGCCTTACGTATACCAGTCTCTATTTCTTCTAAAGAGGGTAGCCATTTTTCTTTTTCCTTTTTCTCATTTTTTAATCACTCATTTTATCTGATATTAGTTCATAAAGATTACTAGCTCTTCTAACAGAATTTTTAACTTCTTGAACTCCTCTTATTCCTCCCATAGCTTTATATGGGAAAGAAAAAGTGAGAATTTCAAGATTTTTTAAAGTTAGTTTAACACCTCTTTCCTTTTTAATAGACATTATTTCATCATAAAGAATCTCCCTTTTATATTTTGGGTGAATTATCTTTAATCTATCGTCTTTAACATCAAGAATACTTAAATCTCTATGTTTATATATTCTTGGATTTCCTTTTGATACTATTAATTCAAATATCATCTTTAACCTCTTTTTAACTCCACATTAATTGCGGTAAATATTCTTTATCGACGTTAGAATCTTTTGTAAATACTGTATGATAATAATAGCAGGAGTAATTAAACCAATCTGGATATACATTATCTAAGGTTAATGTAATGCTATTATAGCTTTCCACATGGTTAGTAATATTAAAGTGTAAAAACCCTTGTTCAATGCTATAATTACCAACTACTATCTTTTCCCAATTAGAACTACTCGAAGTGTCCATAAATTCAGTAAAGCTCATTAACTCATTCCAAATATTATAATTTAGCTTTAATGAATATTGCCAAATCGGTTCTTTACTTCCGCATATCGTAATTTGAGAAATATAAAGCCGTATATAACAATTCTCCCAAATGTCTGGTTTTTCTGTAAGATTGAAGCGAAATAATGCCTTATTGTATGTATAATTAAGACATCCTAAATTGACATATTCTAAGTTATAAGTTATATCTGGACGGTCGTCGGCATATATTATATAACCCATGTCGTCTGTGGCGATATATTCATTAATAGCGATATGATTACTTTCTTGCTTAGGTTGTAGTAGAATTATGGAAATTGTAGAAATCGTTAAAACTGATGCTAAAAAGATTCCTAAACCTATGTATTTTCTATTCATTTTTTAACCTTCAATATTATTAAATTTTTTTCTATTACATTTTTGGCATAAAACTCGTATATTGTCAATGCAATAACTACCACCTTTACTGAAAGGAATAATCTACTGAGAGGAAAAATTTTCGCGTCTAATTCTTTAGGAAAACGTGAAATTATAATAGGAAAAATACCTCTTCAAATGCCCTGTTAAATTTACTAAATACATCCTTCTGTCGGTTGGTAGTTCGTAATAGAATTACAATACCATATATTATTTGTATAAGCCTAGTAAAATAATAAACAATGATCTATATAAAAATTTGCAAATTAACATCTTATAGTTTAAAACAATCCCAAAAGAAGTGTGCTTTATATATTCAAATGAAGACTTAATATTGGTTTGATCACTATCGTATAGGAAAAGAGAAGCACATTATCGCCTTTACGCCCTCCTTTTTATTCTCTTTTCTTTTCCTTTACTTTTCCGTATGCTTTAAATACCTAAATGTATACTTATGACTACCTTGACATTTTTTACAAGTGTTTTTAGGTTCTTCCTGAGCATAATAGAGAAATGTGAGAAGAAATTGTATAAATCATTCGCTAATCATAAACCTCTTTTTTTAATCCCCTTCTTCTCATACTTTCTCTTATTTTTTTTATCAATTTCTTATCAATTGGAGAACCAAGTGATCTTTCAATACAGATCTTTCATTGAGAAAGGATAATCCAATGACTATCAACTTTATACATAAATAAAGCTTTCAATAACAATAGCAGAACCTACAGTACAAGAAATTATTAACAATTTGATAATTAATTAAAAATTACGTAGTTAGAGATACGTAATAAAAAAAAAGAGTTGAATGTTGTTGCCCAACATTATCTTACTAAGCAAAAAACATGTATCCCGTTTGCTCATAGAGATTGTTATCGTATTGAGGATATTGAAAATGGTACCCTGCTAAAGCCTTTAAGCCCCAGTACCAGACTGGATCCCAAAAATTCTGATCTCGAGCATAATCCCATGCGCCGTATGCATTAACAAAGTAGGGCAAAGCATACCAGAACCAATATGAGAACCGTCCCTCAGGATCCCATTTAGGCCAAGCATATGAATCACGATCCCACCTAGATGAAGACATCGCTAGATAAGATCTATCTTCCATCCTAGTTACAAAGCCTCCAGATTTGCATGATTCCACTAAAAATCCGATTCTTTGAGCCTCTAATGCTCCAAGATATAATTTTAACGTAGTACTATAAAAATCATCATGGAGAGTACCAGTATTTGCTATAGTTACATAAGGATTATCAGTGGCCGAATATGGACCATGCCCCCAGAGATAAAAAAAGATAGTATCTTGTGACCCTTCATATTCATCTAACTCTTCAAAAAATTCCAGTATCTTATCATAAGTTTCGCCAGTATCAAGATTTTTTAGATCTTCTATTTTATATATCTTAGTATAGCCTTTAAACACAATCAATTTATTTGCATAGCTATTTATCTTTGAAGAAGATCCCAGACCAGAATCCCAAATGAAAACAGCAATTTTTTCTGGCGGTGGTGGCGGTGGTGGCGGAGGTGGTGATCCTCCTTCACCGGGCCAAGGCATTGCCATTCCACAGGATGAAAATCCTATGAAAAATAAAAGGCTTAGACCTAATATACTAAATTTGTATTTTTTATTCATATCTTTTCATCTTTTACATTTATAATTAGATTTCGTCCATTTTTTACTACTTAAAAGTAAAAATTGGATTCGTATAGGATTTTATTGAAGAAGATATTTAAATGTAATTACTGTTCTGGAGTGATGAATATAAAATTTGACATATTCATTTCTTGAATTAACTTCAAAAGAAAGAAGGAATTATTCACACTATCTAATAATGTTATGAAAAGAAAGGGGGGTCCCTACATTACGAGACGCAAATACGCGTCAAAACAAAATAGGGCGAGGAGGGCGAAATTGAGCTTTAAAGTTAACAATACCAAAAGACAGAAATTTAACATAAATGTTAAATATATGAATTATAAATTATAATATATATCCAATAATTGCTTTTAAGGTGAAATCTAAACGAAAAATTTAAAAATTGATAATTTAAGTACCTTATCTAAAATTCTAATATTCATAACTTTCTTTATTGTATCTTTTCTGCCTTTGCATATCATAGCTTATCCTATAAATCCACCTACGCCATGTGATATTCGTCCATATTTTGTTAAGATAGAGACTGGGGATCATATTTCGGGAAATTTAAATTCAGTATATGAGGATGATGGTGATACTTTGAATATAAGAGCATGGTGGTTTTGGTGGCTTGTTTATTATGAATTTATGATAGATGTATATTTCTATTTTGACAATGTAAAATGCGAGGAGTTGTATTTTGATTTTAGTTCATATAATACCGCTCAGGAAGAAACTGTAGTAATTTGGGTTTATTATACAGATGGTACATATGACGGTACAACCCAATTACCGGATGGATTTCATACAGTTGCTCTTGATAATTGGAAATATATAGACAAAGTTTGGATCAACTTTGTAGATCACAATCCCATTGTTAGTGGCGGAGATCGATATCTCCTAATAGATCTAATTGCTGCTAAACCTGTTGGGGATAATACACCACCAATTATTAATATTGACTATCAAGATGGAGATGGAACAGACGGAAATCCAGGGAAATGGAATGTGTACGCTTATGATTCTGAGAGTGGTATTAATCAAAATACAATTGGTATTTTCATTGATGGCCAATTTGCGGGAAATGCACTTGGTGAGTATAATGTTCCTAATACTTTAGGACAGCATACTATATCTGTAGAAGTCGAAAATAATAATGGATGTTCAGCCTCAAGATCAGAATCAGTTGTAATAATTGATGATGATACTACATATCCTGATATAAACTATATTTATACGGGAGATGGAACTGATGGGAATCCTGGGGAAATTATCGTAATCGCTTCGGATGATTCTGGGCTTTCTATTGACCCCAGTGGAGCCTATCCTGTACCAAATAGTCTCGGAACTCATAATTTTATATTCACTGCTACTGATAATGATAATGATAGGGTAGATGATGCACTGACTATACCTTTAACCATTATAATAAATATAATAGATGATGATGATACACCTCCAGAAATTCTTATTGACTATACTGGAAGCGGTTTTGACAGCAATCCAGGCTTTTTTGAGTGGAATGTCTTCGATTTAGACTCTGGAATAAATGAAATAAATATTACAATTAGTTACGAATCGACAGAAGGTTTAGACGATTATCTTATAAACCTTGAGGGTACAGAGGCAGGAATTTGGAATCTGCCCTCTAATCTTGGTGTGTATACTATTGAAATCTCTGCGAGAGATAATGATGATGATAGAACTTTAATTGTAGATTCCCTTAGAACTGAATTAACGCGAGAGCAAGAAATAATAGATGACGATATTGAACCTCCGGAATTATCAAATCTAATAATTGTTCCTGATATTTTTGAAATCAATGTTACATTCGATGCAATTGATTATAGTGGATTTGGAGATATTTCAATCTTTATTAATGGAGAACTAGTTGAACCACTTACACAAGTTCAATATGGAGACACTTACTCTTTTATTTTTGAAAATCAATGGCTCTTCGAGATTGGAGTATCTGAAGTTGTAATTCAAGTTGAAGATGGTGATAATGATCGTCCTAATGATGCCTTAACTTCTTCTATTAGCGGTACTTTCGAAAATGTCTTATATCAAATGTATGAATATGTTATTTGGCAGTTAGAAGAATTAAAGAATTATATTAATGAGAATCTATGCAATTGTGTTGCTCGTTCTCTTAACAGAAAGTTATCTCGAGCACAAGATCATTTGCATGAAGCCTTTAACTATATAGAGAATAGTGATATCACATGCGGCTTGGTTCATGATTGCCTTGCTAAGCTTTTTGTAGAACTTGCTGAACATAAAACAAAGTTTTTTGCTAGAAGGGGTTATATTAATGATAATCAAGCTGAATATATGATAGACACCTTACAAGACATAAGAAACAATATTGTTCTTCTAAAAGGAGCTTCTGTTGGTTCAGAACAGGCATATAATATTGCTCTAATAGAAGTTGAATTACTTAATCTAAAAGATTTTATAGATGATGAGATTCAATGCTGCATTGGGAGATATCTGAGCAATATGATCTCTTGTTCCGCTGGATTTCTGGAACTAGCCCTAATAAAAATTTCAATGGATTATAGTATTGAATGTATCCTAAGTTGTATTCAGTGGAAATTAGAGCGAACAGTATCGAAAATAAACCATTTCTTAGAAAAAGGTAAAATCTCTGAAGAGGTAGCTAATTATTTGATCGAAAATATCACCGAAATAATTGAAAGTCTTGAAGAAATAAAAACAAGCTAAATGGTGTGAAAAAGAAAATAATATAAATTTGTTTTTATCTTTTTTCTATTTTTAATATAAAAAATTGATTTAGACTCCGATAGAGAAATTCTATCAAGTATCATAAAAATTAATCAGAAATTTCTTGATTTTCTTTATAACATTCAAAACTATTATTTTTAAGGTAAAATTTGGAGTAAATCTTTCTACATTTTGTCTCTTTTTTCCATAGAATTTACATTGAATTCAGACTTTGAATTTACTTTTCCATCAATTCACATATTCTGGAAATAACTAGATTCTGTCCGAAGTAATTATGATTCCAGACAAAAGTCCTTCAGTCTAGAGTTAAAATCCCTATCTTATATGTTTAGGGAGAAAGGTCTCAATTTTCTCGATAAGACGTTCTCTAAGCTGAGGGTGCGCCCACTCCTCTAATTCGAATAGTCCTTCTTTTTCTGCTGTAATGTGGAGCTATAAATGAGCGAGAACAACAAATGTCCTCCTCTTAAGCTCCCAGAAGTTCCTTTATGTTCTTTCGTTTTGCCATTAAATATTCCCTCCCTTACACCTATTACATTTCTCACACAATAATGCAATTAATTTACCAAATAAACACTTCTTTCTGTTGGTAATAGAATTATTGCCTTATATTATTATATAAGCCTAATAGTATAATAATAAAAAATGATTTATATAAAACTATGATTGTATAGTACTTTTTCACAATCAAATTTACTTTCTTTTGATATCAAAAATAAGCTAAAAAAAATTAAATTTTATTTTTTATATGTATTATATAATAATCTATCTAATTCCACGCCTTCTAAATCCAAGGGCTTACAAATGATTTCCAGTATATCTTTTTCTATTTCTGGATATAATTTTTTATCATTATAATTATCTGGAATATTAATTCCTACATCACGTAGACTCTTAACAACTCGAACATCCAAAGCGATACTATTACGAATTAAACCTAATTCCATCAGTAAATCTCTGGCACTTTTATTTCCTATATATTCCAATTCTTTGGCAACATATCTAATGCGATCTTTTTCATTTAATCCTTCCACATAAGTAAAAAATCCCTTTACCTCGTTAGGATAATGTTTAAAATAGTTTAAATTCTTGGTGAGACATTTTGCTTTCTTATCTTCATAAATATCATCGCCAACCCACATTGTACCTATTGCTCGTAATACTTTATGAATGATTTCACGTGCATTATTCTCATTCTTTAATTTTCCATACGCTATTGTTTGTTCATATTTATCTATTTTACCCGAAGCCACTGGTCTTGAATTTCCCACGACCACAACTTGCTTAAAAACATCAAGCCAAAGATCATCATTGGATTTATTTTTCCAATTATTTTCCGTAGGTATTCCTATATTAGGAAGATACTTATCACGAATTATTTTTAGCTGTTCAATAGATTTTTGAGTTATGTTTAAAATTTACTTCACCTCCTTATTCTAAATTAAGAAAATAAATAAATAATAACAAAAAAATAATAAATCGATTGATATTAAAATTTTTCCGATTGTATTTACAAGTCTTTGTCCCATTATTCGATTACCTCGTATTTATCCTGACCTTCAATTAACATTAACGTACTTAAATGTTTGTAAAAAAAAGTTGTATACAATAACAATTATATAAAAATTTGTTAATTAGGATTTAACTTCTTTAGGGTATGTCCAATAGATAGAAAGTGAAATCATATATAATTAGGATATATCACAAATTTTCGAGTCTCAAAGTAATTCACTTATTTAAATCTTTACAAATTGGAAATCCGGTAATCTCACACTCTTTAATTTGTCAAATTTTTTGTAATATACATAGGTACAACCGCATAGCAGTTAGGGGTTTATAAGTTGAGTGAGAGATCTAATATATTGTTAACTTCTATTCATAGCTCGACTTCTATTTCTTGCTCATATTTCAATGCGTTATGACTTGCTATGCGTTGTACTTTTTTTCTATTTACTGCTAGTAAAATATTAAAATATTATTTTAATATTTCAATACACCTGATACAGCTATCCCTAAGAACCCTACAATCGAAAGTACAAATCCCACCAGAACCAAATTGCTTGGATTATTTATACTGCCAATTATCATTGCAAGTCCTACAACGACAAGTATCAGTGAGAAAATAAATAATAACCTATGGATCTCCATTTTAACACCTTTTTTCGGTATATGGATTATTTTATATTTCTTTTTCCTTACTATATAAAGTTTATCTGTAATTTTCTACTCATACAGAAATTGGATGGAAAGGTAAAGATATACCAAAATGTAAGAAAAGAAAGCTCGTTCTTTAAAAGAGTATTTTTTTATACTTTCTTAATGGTTATGGCAGAAGAAATACAATTACTGGTGTACCCGACAAATAAGAAGGACTTCCCAGAATTGTCCAATCTTATCAAAAAATTTCTACTCTCTATTCATATTAAAGGAATTTCTTCTGATCACGACTATAGTAAAAACCCTAATAACGCCATTGGAGTATACCCTAAATTTACCCCAGATATACGGCTATTCATCGGAGGTTTGATTGTATAGTTGGGAAAAGAGCGAGCGATGATATTTGTAGACGAGGCCAATGTCTATTATAGCCTAATGGAAAAGGATCCTAAGAAGCGTATTGATTATATGAAATTTAAAGATATTTTAGCAAAAGAATGTCATTTAGTTGGACCGTTTATATTTATGGGAAAACCACGAAATGTAACAGATGAGCAGCAGAAATTTTATGATTATTTAAGGAGTGCGGGGTATGTAATTCTATTTGGAAGAGTTCAAAGATCCAAAAATGGAAAAAGAAGACAAAAAGGCATTGATATTTTAATTTACCAACAGATTGTAGAGTTAGCAGAGCAAGATTCGTATGATAAATGTATTCTCGTAAGTGGTGACGGTGATTTTGCCTTGGTTGTAGAAAAATTAAAGGAATTAGGTAAAAAAGTCGAAATATGGAGTTTTATGAACTCTCTCTCGAAGAAATTAATTGAGAAAGCAGGACACAAAAATATTTTCTTTATTGACCCTATCTTAGATGATATAGAATACGTACCTGACAATTAGGGATTTTCACTACCAAAAGATAAAAATTCAAATATCCCTCTTATTCTAAATATTTATCTAGAAAAAATGTCGAAATATCTTATTTTTTTCTAGCATTCCTATTTTTGTTGAGTTCTAATACATGATTTAAAAGATTCCTAAAGGATTCTACATCTTCTACTAAATCTAATTGAGCTCGTATCTGGCTATAAACTTTTGGTTTAAATGTTCTCGAATATAATTTAATTCTTTCTTTAATTATATCTTTCCCATTGTTTTCAATAATTCTTTCTAACAGCCATTTTATGGATACTATACATGATTCATAATCATCTGATTTTATCAGCTGATGGCTCCTTTTTTCCTGAATAGTTCCTGAATAGTCCTGAATAGACTCTTTAGTGGAAAAGATAAAACCAAAAATTCTTTCAATAAAATGCTTAGTTGCCTTAAAGAATAAAGAATCTTTACTCTTTAACCCCTCAAATAATCTCTCTGCCAAATCTTCAAAATAAACTTCTTTATTTTTAAGGTTAGGACTCATAAAAAAGTCTAAGTAGGTGAAATCAAGACTTGCTAATCCTAAGACAAAATCTTTAGGTTCCATCTGATTAACTATATGAGGTACGTATAATATTTCTTTTAGCTTTCTAAATTTTATATATTGACTTAACGGCTTCTGCTGTTTTCTCTCCCCTGCAAAAGATTCTCTTTTTAATAAATTAAATATCTGTGGGGTAATTTTTCCTGTAAACCTTTTTCTTAAATCGAGTAAATAATCTGGAGATAGATAACGTATATAATTTTCTTTAATTAAGTAAAGGATAACTGGGAAATAACCTGCTTCTAGTCTATTTACAATCTCTTCTTTAAATCTTATCAATGCAAATTGATCTCCTGCATCTGATAGTTCTTTTAGTAGAGGGAATGAAAGATTTGAATGAAGTAATCGAGTGTCATAGTTATGTTCCACCCATGCTTGGAGGTTTGAACAATGTCCCCAAAATTCTTCTTCAGGACTAATGATATAAGAATGATTTTCTATAGGTCTTAGAAACTCACCTTTAATTATCGTATTCTCAAATAAGAATTCATCAAAAATCTCTGTGGCTTCGTCAATAGATTCAATTTTTTCATACAAATTTGTTTTGTCCTGTGGGATATGCAAAAAAAGACGCATACACTGAATAAACCTCTTACTTTTTATGTATATAAATGTTTTATCATCGATCAACCTTAATGTGATTAACTCATTAACTTTAAATTCTGGATAATCAATTTCTTCTGCTAAACCAACGAAGATTTTGAATTGTGTAGGCTCGATTCCCTCCTCGATATGACGAGTTATTGTATGCGTAAGTATAAACTTCATTCTTGGTTTCATAAAAATAAAATTTGGAAATTTCTTCAAAAGTAAATTTTTTACAATACAAGCGCCTACTGAGGATTTCGCATTTGATTGCATTTGGGTGGTAGTGTTACTTCCATACCAAAGCCATGCTCTACCCAGGGTGAAATCTATGAAAAGAACTAATTTATCGGAGTCTAAATTTTTATAAAGAGGGAATTTCCTCTCTATATCTATAAAGGTTCCCGTATTATCATTATACTCAAATACCAGTACGGGCTTTAACTCTTGCTCATTCACTGTCTCTAACTTCTTGTAAATTGATCCCAATATAAACAACACAAGTAAGACATTTAAATCTCATAGTTCAAAACTTTAAGGATTTATAAAAATACGCAGTTGAAAGCTCAATTAAAGAATTTTTCATAATTAGGGATTTTCACTACCAAAAGACAAAAATCAACGATCTATCAATTTTTTTGTTTAAATAATTAGGATTCAAAGATAATATAAGACGATCAAGAGATATTAAAATGAAAATTATTAATGAGAAAACTTTTTGGGGAGAAGATATTAACACTCCAGAGGGATTTATCGAGGATTTATGTAATAGATTGAATACTGTATATACTACTGCAATGGAAGAGGAAGATAAAATGAGACAGTTAGCATATTTAATTGGAGCGATTACAGGAATTACAGGAAGACTAAATAGGGTATGTGAGAAGGGATAGACTTGGCAAAAGATAAATCTTGGGTAGTTAAATGGGAGTTTTTAATAACCCGACTTAAAGAACTTATCGCCCAAAAAGGTCAGGAAATAATAGTGGTTAATATCGATGCCATGATGGACGCTGAAGAACAGTATAAAAAGTATATGAAAATGGTGGAGATGATGAAAACTCAGTTCAATGCGGTGGTTACAACTGGCTTACCAGGAGAAGAGCGGATTTTTTGGCCTTATCACGATGTTCAGTTTTATATTAGAGAGGACGAGGAGAAAATACAATCAACAGGAAACTATGAGGTTATTCAAAAAGTAATCAATACCAAATAAATTATTTTTTTATCTAATTTTTTTATCTAATTTTCAATTTTAAAAAAAAAAAAGTAAGAGATAAATAACTACAATCTTTCTTAGAAACGTAGAGATTAATGTATCTTTGGATAGAGTAAATATATAAAGATTAAATTTAGGCATAAAGATTAGGATTATCACAGAAATGAATATGATATTTTTTATTACACTATGAGGTCCTTCATACATGAATAGTAAATATGCTAGGTATATATAAAAGAAAATTTTGATATTAATTATTTAGAAAAAATTGTAGTCAAAGTGAATTCCAAGTGATCGTCTTGAAAACTGATAATATTCCCAACCAAAAGATTATAAAAGTTTTAGGAAAGGTCAAGACAAGACTTTTTGCAGAGCCTTGTGAAAGCACCGAGATCGCCGCTAAAGAGAAGTTGAAGAGAAAAGCTAAAGCTTTGGGAGCGGATGCAATAATAAATTTTGATTACAAATGTTGGGGGTTTCCTGAGACTCTTGTAACAGTATATAGGGGACTCGCGGTTAAGACAGATTTCACTTTTCCAATCCAGCAGGCACTAA
>Ga0114922_10002455_pt1 | contig 17390 bp, 14 predicted proteins | sample AartaG_FD_100975 | JGI IMG/M metagenome (GOLD analysis project Ga0114922, IMG submission 100975) | Deep subsurface microbial communities from Aarhus Bay to uncover new lineages of life (NeLLi) - Aarhus_00045 metaG | ecosystem: Environmental > Aquatic > Marine > Oceanic > Sediment | place...
CCAGGTTTGGGAGTACCTGACAGCCGCCCGGGAACTTACTGGATCAGTCGCAGTCTCTTGAGGGTCGTTCCCCCGGGCGTCGGGCCTGGATCGTTGCCATTTCCGCCGCCAGATCCGACTCCGGGAGCCCGGATCAGTCGCACGTAGACATTCCAGTTACCACCCGGTCCGCCGAAGTCACCAAGGCCATAGTTGCACGACACTCGCTCGATGAATACGCCCGTGAAGTCGATGACCGTGGTGTTCACACCGGAACCCGTGGAGTTTACGGCATCGGGACGGACGATCGGGACTTTGCGCATCCGGGGGCTGTTCTCTACACACTTCGGTGTACCATCGGGATTGGCCGGATCCCTGGAGTTCGTCACGCACCCGATGCCGGAACCGGCGGAGCCGTCCGGGTCTGTCCAGACCAGGTCCGGATCGGAACGTACGAGGTCCGCGAACGAGCCGGGACCGTCCCCACCGAAGTCGGAGTGATTCGTCTGGACCAGGCTCTGCTTGTTGCCGCTTCCGGAGGCCGCCCACACCGGGTCCCCGACTCCGAGACCGTTCGGGCATATGTTGCCGGGGTAGATCTGGGGGCCCAGCACGTCGGTCCCGCCACTGGCGTGCTCCTCCGGCTGGTACCAGCAACGCCAGTTGTCGCTGTCCGGCAGTTCACGACACAGGTCCAGATCCACGAGAGGACTCTCAGCGTCCTCGCGACAGTTCTTGGGTCCGTTGTCCTGTGAACCCGAGACCTTGAGCACGATCAGGTCGCCGATGTCGTCGTCGTTGAACCCGGTACCCTCGGGATTGTAGGTCTCGCCCGGATCCCATTCGCGGTCACCGTCCGAGTCGATCCACTTGTCGGGCAGGGCAATGGGCAGCGGGCAGTCCACGGTGGACGGCGGAAGCTCATCCGCCGGAGCCGCCCATGCGGTAGCGGTCGTCACGACGTTTACGCTGTTGATCCCCAGGACCTTCGCCAGAAACGTGGGCACCGGGTTTCCCCGGTCCGCAGTGTTCAGCACCCGTACCCGCACGAGAGATGAATCGAGATTCACGTCGATGTCCTCTGGAAGGACCACGGCGGGCAGCCTCGCCACATTGTTCCGGGCGGCGAAGTCGATCGCCTTGATGATCGCTCCGGCGGAGTCATCCGGATCGGTAATCAGCCATCCCGCTCCAGCGAGGGCGGCCGCATCGGCAGCTTTCTGCGACTCGGTACGAACCAGCATCAGGTTGCCGACGTCGATCGCCAGAGACGCGAATCCGATGATCACGACCATTGAGGCAGCGACGAGAATCAGTACCGCGCCGCGCTCGTTGTTTATACGTGACTTCAACTTCTGCACGATCTTCTCCTCAGTTCCCGGGCGTCCTACCATCGACTGTATGCTCGGCCGGCCTCATCCGAGGCCGGTGCTGGTTTCGTGTTTCGATCTGTCGAATTCCGGCGATCGGGGTCAGCCTCGAGCTCGGGTCCTGGCGTGCCTGGATCTGAAGCACCGGAGCGTCGCAGCCGCTCCTGTACCATCGAGCGGAGCAGGGTCCACTGCTCTTCAGTCTGGGCCAGCTTCTTCTCGAGCTCCCGTCTGAGTCGCTCGACTTCTTCGCGCTCCCTGTCTAGCGCTGATCTTTCCGCTCGAGCCGCGGCTCGTGGAGAGATCTTCCTGGTCGTCGACCCGGCCTCGTACATTGCCATCAGGTGAATCGCGTATGCTCCGACCACGATCGCGCCCCAGAGCAGTGGTCTGAAGTCGAGTGCCAGCCCGGCTGCGACTGAGCCGAAGGCGACCAGCACCAGAACGCCGATGAACTGTACGCTTCCAATTCGCATCTGGTCGTGGTTCCATGAAAATGAGAAACGATGTCGATCTGCGAATCACGCCGGTGTCCATTGGAAGAGCTGTGCCCGGCTCGTGCGTGGGGCCCGTAACACATTTTCCCGTTGTTAGTTATAAGCACACCACGTGCGCTTTCCGGACCTTCCGATCAGGCACCTGTCGCATGAATCCGACACGCGGTGCAACTCCCTCGAGCGGCCCGCGGAATTGGAACTCGCTGCTCACTTCCACCGTACCGGCAGGCAACCCGAACCGGAGAATTCACGTGTACAGATCAATCATCGTCGCAGGCCTGGCCCTCGCGTTCGCGCTGCCTCTATCCGGCCAGGAGGCACGACTTCCGGCCGATTCAATGGAGATCGGTCAGAAGTACACGAAGTGGTTCCTGGCCTACGAAGCGGACAGCCTGTGGTCGCACATGACGCCGGAAATGCAAGAGAGGAATGGCGGCACTGACCGCCTGGTGGAGATGATGGACCTGGTGGCGCTGCAGGTCGGCACGGAAGTCGAGGTGCTGGAAGAGCGGTACGTGACCCGGAACGGAAAGCCGCAGTTCTGGCACACCGGACGGTTTTCAGAGCTGCCGGAACCGGTTCAGATCCGCTGGGTCATCGAACCGGATGGAAGGATTTCGGGCGCCGGGATCAACCCGGCGAGCCAGGCTCCTCCAGTGGATCCTGAGTAGCGGGCGACAGATCGGCTGCCACTCCAGGCGCAACAGATCGAACGTGAAGGTCGCGCTGCGGGAACGGGATCTCGATTCCCGCCTCCTTCAGCGCCTCGTTCACCATCACGTTTACTTCGCTGCGAAGCCGAATCGACTCATCGAACGTCGCTGACCAGATACGCAGGGTGAAGTCGAGCGAACTGGCGCCGAAACCGGCGAATAAGGCCACCGGCTCGGGCCACGTCAACACGCGCGAATTCTCCCTGGCCACCGACAGGAGCAGGTCTATCACCTGCCGGGGATCGGTACCGTACTTTACTCCGACCAGCACTTCGACACGTCGCTTCGTGTCGGACAGGGTCCAGTTGATCACTTCCGATTGAATCAGATTCGAGTTCGGCACTACGACGTCGGCGCCGTCGAATGTCCTGATAATGCTGGAGCGGATTCCGATCCGGCGTACCTCACCCATCAGGCCGAGGGAGGAGATCTCGATCTTGTCTCCCACCTTGATCGGCTGCTCGAAGATCAGGATGAACCCCGACACGAAGTTGTTGACGATATTCTGGAGCCCGAATCCGATACCCACACCGAGCGCGCCGGCAAGCACCGCCATCTGCCCGCCACCGATCCCTGCCGACGCGGCCGCGAACATGATTCCGATCAGCAGAATCGCCCACTGCGCCAGCGTCGACCAGGCGTCCGCCTGTCCGGGTGATATCGACAGGCTGGCGAGGATGTCGTCCCGCAGCACGGTCCGAACGATGCGCCCGATCCAGGTGGCGAGCCACAGGATCAGGAAGAACAGCATCACGTTGCCGATCGAGATATCGATGGCGCCGATCGAGAACTCGTGGGTGATCGTCGCCCCGATCCAGGAGAACAGCTCCCGGTCCGATCCGAACCAGCCGAGCGTTCCCCACACCCAGACCGCCATGGCGAACAACCTGATGGACCTGATTACCAGCCGGAGCACGCGTTGCCCGTTGTCGCGAAATGCTCGCGACCGGGCCAGCAGAGGACTGAACGCGATTCCACGGGCCACACCTGTCAGGACCGTCGCCGTGAGAGCGACAACGAGCGCCAGGTAGGCACTGGGAATCAGCCCCTGGATCAGCAGTTCCGCCAGGTTGACCCAACCCGCGATGTTCAGCAGGACGGACACCCCCGCGATCCCGACCGCGATCCGTGATCCCAGGTTCAACAGCCTCCGCCAGCCGTCTTTGACCCATGTCCAGTTCTCAGACTCCGGATCGCGGGCCACCGACAGCGCCCAGACGGTGGCGCCGACTGCGAGTCCGAGAATCGCCAGCCGATGGGCCAGCGTTCCTGGTGGCAGAAACGTCGTGAGCCGGGAACCGAAGAACAGCGCGAGCAGCCAGTACACTCTACCGGTGCGACCCTCGCGTATCAGCGGAGGGAGCAGCAGGGCCACCGGGACCATGGATAGAACCAGCATTGCGTCGACGAGGAAGAACGACGCGTGCGGGTAGATCCAGGAGGTGGCCAGCAGAGCCGTCAGGGCCGCAGCCGCGTACGGCTTCGAAAGCACATACTTGGCCGTGTCGAGATCGGGGTCATCCGGCCAGGATTGACTCCCGGACCGAAGACGGAGAAACAGGACCACCATGAGCAAGAACAACAACAGGTGGATCAGCAACCGGTCCCGATCAGCGCTCAACGACTGGGAAAATGCGCGCACATCAGAAACGACGAAGTCCCACATTTCTCCGACCAGCGGCCGGCCGCTGCCCAGAACCGCCAGCGGTCTCCACAGCGGCGGAGCATCCCGATACAGCAGCTGTCTGCGGTGAGTCGCCTCCACGACCCGCAGTTGACCGAGAGCCGTGTCGATCCGGCTCGCCGTCATCGCGATCTCTTCCCCCGCTTCCAGCAGGACCAGCAGCATGGAATCGAGCACGACCCCGGCGGAATCGGCGGTTGCCAGGATCCGTTGGATCCCGGAGCTGAACGCCGGTGCCGCCAGGGAGTCCAGTCCCAGGGAATCAAGAGTGAGCACCCACTCGATCTCGATTCTCTGGAGATCCCGCTGGTCTGCTTCGAGCTCCAGGAATCTGTTCTGGAGGCTCTGGCTTCGAGCACTCAGCCTGCGCTGCTCGCGCTCGATACTGTTGCGGAAGTTGTCGATATCGGAATTCTGCAGATCCTGCAGGGCGACACGGTCGAAATTCTCGAGTATCGCCGTTACACCGACGAGGATCTCGTCGAGGTCCAGCCGCGCTTCTGAGTAGCCCGCGTTACGGGCCATATCGCGGTGAATCTTCCTCAGCCGCTCAATATCCTGCTCGAGTCGGACAGGTACACGCTCGAGAGGAATGGGGGCCGGCGGCTCGAGCGCGGATGGAAGCGCGAGTGAATCCGACTCTTGTGTCCGTCCCGGAACCGGGATGTCCTGCGCGACGAGGTCGGCAGGCGACAGAAGCGAAGCCGCGGCCAGCAGACCGCACGCGACGCCCCGTCGCAGGTTCAACACTTGCTCTGCTCCGGCTGAGATCTGGCGACCACCGGCCCGCTCCCGCTCACGGCTGACCGGAGATATGCTCGCCGATCAGGATCCGGCTGATTTCTTCGCGCTGGATCTGGTTCGTACCCTCGTAGATCTGAGTGATCTTCGCGTCCCGCATGAACTTCTCGATCGGGTAGTCCCGCATGTAACCGGACCCCCCGAACACCTGGACGGCATCCGTGGTGACGCGCATCGCGACATCCGAAGCGAAGCACTTGGACATCGCCGAGTAGATCGTCGATCGATCCTTGGGGTTTCCGTCTATATGCCGGGATGTGGCATAGATCAGCGCCCGCGCGGCCTCGACCTGCATCGCCATGTCAGCCAGCAGGAACCTCAGACCCTGGAACGAGGAGACAGGTGCGCCGAACTGCTTGCGCGTGATCGCCCAGTCTACTGCCAGGTCCAGCGCGCCCTGCGCGATCCCCAGGGCCTGCGCGCCAACGCCCGGCCTGGACGCATCGAACGTCTTCATGGCGGTGATGAAGCCCGTCCCCTCGCGGCCCAGCAGGTTCTCGGCCGGGACCCGACAGTCCTCGAACACGAGTTCCCGGGTCGACGAAGCCCGGATGCCCATCTTGTCCTCTTCCTTCCCGAAGCTGAAGCCGGGAGTCCCCTTCTCGATCACCAGAGTGCTGGCGCCGCGTGGACCCTTCTCGGGATTCGTCATCACCACGACGGTATAGACCTCGGCGTCCCCGCCGTTCGTAATCCACTGCTTGATGCCGTTCACCACGTAGTGGTCGCCGTCCCGGATCGCCGTCGTCCGGATTCCGGCCGCGTCGGAGCCGGCCTGCGGCTCGGTGAGGGCGAACGCCGCCAGCCTCTTCCCCGCAGCGATCGCCGGCAGGTACTTCGCCTTCTGCTCGTCGCTTCCGGCGATGATGATCGGCAATGTCCCGAGGGCGGTCCCGGCGAAGGCCAGTGCGATGCCACCGCACGCCTTCGATACTTCCTCGGTGACGAGCACCATGTTCATCGTCCGATCCTCGGCGCCGATGCCTCCGTACTCCTCACCGATGTACACGCCGAACAGCCCGGCCTCGGCCATCTTCTCGACTACCGGCCAGGGGAACTCCCCTTTTCTATCGTATTCGGCCGCAACCGGCCGGACGACCTCGTCCGCGATCGTCTTCGCCATGTCGCGGATCATCTTGTGTTCGTCGGTCAGGAAATAGTCGAGCACGACACTTCTCCTCAAACGGGATTCGTGAATATCAGGTCCACAACATCGGGTGCTGCACCCAGGTCTCGCCCTTCTCGAACAGAATCCGCACCAGCTGCTCCGGAGCGAGTTCCCGGAACGAGCCCACGTCCAGTCGACCCTCGAGACTGCGGGGAGCCGAGACGCGCTGTAAAGCCTCGACCAGCAGCTTCCCGTCCAGGTTCACGTCGCGCAGGGAGACCTTTACACGCTCACTCTCGACCGACGCGACGAAATCGCCCTCGGGGTGAAGGCCCTCGTAGGTGTCGGCCAATTCCTGCAATCCTGCCGCGACCGTCTCCAGGTCGCTGGCGCCGAAGCTCACTTCGCCGTTCAACCGGTGGTTCCACGGTTCGTTCACGATTTCGTGGCCATCGCTCCACGCCCGCTTGGTCGCCCCGGTATATCCCGGGCGGGCCCACTGGATGTGCAGCGCCCCCCCCTGCTCAACCCGCAGGCGGACGAGGCGGCCGGTTTCTTCGACGTGCACGAACAGGTCACCACCCTCGATCCCCGCCAGGATTTCGAACGGGATCACGGAGAGGATCCGGACCAGTTCCACCGTTACCGCCGGGAGCACGGGCTCGTCCGTCGGCTCAATGTGCCGGACGATGATCGAGCGACTTGGCGGATCGTACTCGAGCCAGTCGCCGGGGATTGCCACGAGTCCCCGCTGGACAGACTCGGGGAGAGCGCCGACCACGACTCGGCCCTGGCAGCCGGGCTGATACGCCATCTATTCCTCCGGTAGTGAATCTGACGGGAGCGTACGGGTTCGGTCCCATCCGCCACCAAGGGACAACCGACCGCTCCGATGTGCAATGGCGGCTCAGAAAGCTATATTCGCGCCTCACGTTCGCTGTGGACGGAAACACGTGTCAGCCGTCCCGCCACACGTCCCACTCCAGCGCAGACCGACATGCCCGACATCGTCTTCTTCAACGGCTCGTACCTGGACAGGGACCAGGTCCGGATCTCACCTGACGACCGGGGCTTCCTGTTCGCCGACGGAATCTACGAGGTCGTCCGGTTCTATGGCGGCCGCCCGTTCGAACTGCAGGCTCACCTGGCACGGATGGTCAATGGCCTTCGGTCGCTGCGCATCGATGGCGTCGATGCGGACATGGTCGAAACGATGGTCCCCGAGTTGCTGAATCGGAACGGGTTGTCGGGTTCGGACGCACTGTTGTACCTGCAGATCACTCGGGGCGTGGCGCCTCGCGTGCACCACTTCCCGGATGAAAAGACCGAGCCGACGGTGTTCGCTTCGGTCCGTGCGTTCTCGCCCTCGGTGGATCCTGCGGTTGGCGCCGCGGTGATCACCGCTCCCGACCACCGCTGGACCCGTTGCGACATCAAGACCGTGGCGCTGCTGCCAAACTGCATGGCCGCACAGGATGCACACGAGCGCGGAGCAGTGGAGGCGGTTCTGGTGCGAGATGGTGTCGCGCTCGAGGGCACCAGGTCGAGTTTCTTCGGCGTGATCGACGGCGAGGTGCGGACGGCGCCTCGTACAAACTACATCCTGCCGAGTGTAACACGAGCCGTGACCCTCGAGCTGTGCCGGGAAGACGGCATCCCGTTTGACGAACGGCCGATCCTGTTGGAGGAGCTCGAAATCGCGGATGAGCTGTTCCTGGTCGGCACCACGACGGAAATCCTCCCGATCATCCAGCTGGACGGCAGGAATGTCCAGGACGGTCGACCGGGCCCCGTCGCCCTCCGGTTGGCGGAACTGTTTCGCGCTCGGACGGAGTCGGGCGCACGCTGACAACCTGAGGAACTGCTGCCCGCGTTCGGACCTGCTACCAGCGCACCTTGTCCGCCGGCACCCAGTGCGCGTCCCCATCGAATCCACGGCTGTGCGTCAGCCGACGCTGACCGCTCCCATCCGGACGCATCACGTAGACCTCCCAGTCGCCATCCCGACTCGACTGGAAGGTGATCCAGTCACCATCCGGGGACCACGAAGCGATCAGGTCCACATTTCCATGGTTCGTGAGATTGCGGACCGTACTCCCCCGCCGATCGGTCACGAAGATGTCCGGGTTTCCACCGGGCGGGCGGGTCGAGTCGAACAGGATCTGCGTCCCATCGGGAGACCACGACGGATTGGTGTCGTTGGATCGGTTCCGCGTGATGTTTCTCGGTGTGCCACCCCAGACGTCGATCGTGTAGATCTCCGAATCCCGGTCCCTGAGCGAGGTGAAGGCCAGGGTTCGGCCATCCGGGGACCAGGCAGGCTGTGCGTCGTCGCTTTCGTGGCTCGTGACTCGATGCTCCTCCGTCCCATCCAGTCGTGAAACGTAGATGTCCTTGTTTCCATTCCGACCTGCCGCATAGGCGATCCACTCGCCGTCAGGGGAAGGTCGCGGAGCCGCGTTTCCCTCTGGATTCGGGGCCACGAACACTGCCGTGTCCCTGGCGAGGGTCATGCGATAGAAGCCCGGCTCGGGCCTCCGATCGGAGAGGAAGTACAACAGTCCCGGTCCGCTGGCCCAGCGGGGGCCGAAGTCGGGTTCCGGGGCGAACGTCAACCGGCGTGACCGAGCACCGGAGATGTCCATCACGTACAGATCGCCCTGGCCCGTGCGTTCGGACATGAACACGAACGCGGGCGGAGCCTCACCACCCTCGGACCACAATCCAACCGTCGGATCGTCCTCGAGGGGAGCTCCACCGCAACTCGTGACCGCCAGGGCCAGGATTCCGGCCAGGACGGCCAGGCTGATAGTCGAATCGTACAGAAGGGACAGACGTGCAGTTGTGATCATGGAGGACAGTCCCATGGAAAGCGTTCACAAACCGGATATCGGCAGGATGAATGTAGGAATCGACAACAATTCCGGCCACGGCCGGGACAAATCGTCATGTACGGTGGGAGTGCGGGGTGAAGACGGGCGGCCCTGGCTGTGCCGCCCGTCCTCTGGGAAGGCTCTGGTGAAGCCGGCTCCGTCAGGCCCGGTCGAACGCGACGTCGCCCGGTGGATCGATCGAGACCCGCTTGAGAGTCAAGTCTTCGAGCGCCAGGTCAGGTCCGTCAACTCGCGGTTCTTCGATCCCGGCGACCGGGCCGGGCGACGGCGGCACCAGCACGGCGGATACGAACGGTTCCTCGAACGCCAGGCCCGTCGGAACGAATGCGGGCGCCTCGACCACGATCGGACCCGGCGCCCCGGGCAGCGAATCGGTCGCGAGGTCGGTGACAACCACTCCCGCCGGTACGGTCGCGGCGCCAAATACCAGGGCTCCAGTCAGAATCGACTTCACGGTGAGCATCTTCCCCTCCCATCATCATCCACGTATCACTACGGTCGCAGTGATAGAAAGCAACGCCCGTGCCAGACAGGTCAGGATTCTTTAACGTATTATCTAGCAAGAAGTTAGGCGGATATCAATGGTGCGGGCGGACTCGGAATGTGTCCGGATCCGGAATGGTCGATTCCAGATCCGGACGCGTGCCCCCCCGAGTCAGCGGCTTTCGGCCTCTTCGTCAGCATGCCACACGATCTTGCCACCGATGATCGTATACACGGCATATGTGCCCGGGATCTCCTGCTCAGGGACCGTGAGGATGTCGCGGGACAGCACCGTCACATCGGCCAATTTGCCGATCTCGATCGATCCGCGATCCGCTTCGGCGTGTGCCCCGTATGCCGCGGCGCTCGTGTATGAGGCCAACCCCTCCTGTCGCGTCATCAGGTGCTGGGGGTTGAACACTTCACCATCGACCGTGAGGCCGATGACGGCACCGAAGTAAGACGCGATCGGATCGACGCTTTCGACCGGTGCGTCCGTCCCGTTCATTACCACGACCCCGTCGTCCAGCAGGTCCCGGAACGGGAAGGCCCTCACCCTGGTCCGCTCGGCACCGATACGGTCGGGCGTCCACGGGCCATCCGAAATGGAGTGGATTCCCTGCATCGCCGCGATGACTCCCAGCGGGGCAAACCGTTTCACGTCGTCCGGGTGGAGAATCTGGGCGTGCTCGATCCGGAATCGCGCGTCGGCCGCGGCAGCCGGATTCGCGGCGAAAGCCGCCTCGTAGACGTCGAGCACCTCCCGATTCGCCCGGTCCCCGATCGCGTGCGTACACAGCTGGAAGCCGTGCGCCAGAGCGAGATCCGCTACCTCCCGGATCCGTTCCATCGGGACAGTATTGTGCCCCGTGCTTCCCGGCTCGTCCGTGTAGGGCTCGAGCAGCCAGGCTCCCCTCGAACCAAGTGCCCCATCCGAGTATGCCTTGATCGCCCGCACGGTGAGTCGGTGGTCGAGATCATCCACCGCGCGGACCGCTTCCAGCGTGGCCGGCGTGGCGTACCCTTCAGACAGCATCGCCCACAGCCGGACGTTCAGCTCTCCGCCTGAGATCGCGGCGCGGTAGGATTCGATGTTCGGCGGAGACACTCCCGCGTCCTGGAAGGTCGTGATGCCGTGGCGGATCGCTTCCCGGTCTGCGAGCCCGATGATCTCCCGCGTCCGGGCTCGCCGCTGCTCTTCCGGCATTTCAGCCAGCCAGGCTGCGTAGGCCCCGCCGATCAGGTCTTCGGCATTCTCCACGAAGACGCCGCTCGGACGGCCGTCCGGCAGCCGCAGGATCTCACCGCCCTCGGGAGAGGGTGTCTCCGGGCCTACCCCCGCCAATTCCATCGCCCGCGCGTTGGCAAGGACCGCGTGTCCGCTGGCATGGTCCAGCAGTACCGGATTGTCTGGTGATACCGCGCTGAGCGCGTCGTGGACCGGGAATCCCCGCACGGACGTCTCGACTGGCGTGTCCCATTTGCTCTGGTGCCACCCGCGTCCGACGATCCAGGCACCGGCTGGCGCCTCGCGAGCCGCCTCCTCCACCCTGGCGACAATCTCGTCCCAGGACCTCGTATCCATCAGAGGCACGCCCAGCAGGGCCCTGCCGAGATTCATGAAGTGCGCGTGTCCCTCGATCAGCCCCGGAACGGCCAATTGGCCCTCGAGATCCACGACCTCCGTTTCGGAACCGATCCAGGGCTCGATGCCGCTCTCGTCGCCGACCCAGGAGATGCGACCGGCGGTCATCGCCACAGCGGTTGCCCTGGGATTGGACGCGTCCATCGTGACCACATTTCCGTTGCGCAGCACGAGGTCCGCGGGCGCCGGGGCCTCGCCCGCGTCGTTTCCACACCCGGCCACACCGACCAGGAGGAGCGCGGTCAGCGAGCACCGGTGCATTCTTCGAACGAGTTTTCTCACGGCAGCATTCATGACAGTATCCTGATTCGTGGCAGTAGCCTGGTGGTGGCCGTTCAAGGGATCAGCCAGACGATTCCGACCGCGATCGCCGCGAGTCCCAGTGACAGCAGCAGAATCCGATAGGCCCGGGTCCCGCTCTTCGAACTCCGGCTCGCAAGCCGGCCGATCAGCGCCGCGAAGCCCGTCATCGCCGCGACGGTCCCGACCCCGAAACACGCGACATAGGTGATTGCGGCCCCCCGGGTCGGAAGAGCCAGGGCGGGTAACACACCCAGAAAATGGGCGCTCCCTGCCAGGCCATGCAGCACGCCGACCCCCAGCGCCGCAGCCGAAGTCCTGGCATGCACGTGGCTTCCACCATGCGGGTGATCGGGCTCAGTCGGCTGCTCGCCGTGGGACGCGCTTCGGGCCTTCGGGGTGTGCCCGTGCACATGCAGATGCGCGTGCTGCGTCCCGTCGTGCCTGTGCTCGTGACTGTGGACGCTCTGGCTGGTGGCCCGCCAGATACCCCAGGCTCCGATGCCGATCAGCACCAGGCCGACGATCCGCTCGCTCCACTCGGACAGGAGATCCAGGGGAAGCAGTTCGCGGATCAGGATCGCTGCGATTCCGACGAGCACGACACCGCCGGCATGCCCGAGTCCCCAGTAAAGCCCGGAACGCCAGGGGCTGACCTTGCCATTCGCCGCGAGCGGCGCCACGGCCGCGAGGTGGTCGGGCCCCGCCAGCACGTGCACGGCTCCCGCCGTAAGTCCCGCGATGATCGTCTGCAGCAAACGCGTCTCGACCCGAAGTCGTTTCGTGGCACGCTACCCGATCGCCGGGAGCGCGCCGATGAACGGAGGAGTCTACACGGCGGACCCGACATGCCGCCACGCCGGGCTGATCCGCTGAAGCACGCCGGTCCTCCGGTTGCTTGACGCGCGAGCCAGCGTCGGCCCACACTTCCTGAAACCTCCACCATGGGGACTCCGCGCATGCCCGAGTATTCTCTGAACGTCAATGGCTCTCCTCGCACCGTAGACGTGCCGGCCGACACGCCCCTGCTGTGGGTGCTGCGTGACGAACTGCTGCTCACGGGCACGAAGTACGGTTGCGGCACGGGTCAGTGTCGATCGTGCACAGTGCTGCTGGACGGAGACGTGGCCTTTGCCTGCCTGCTCCCGATCGAGAGCGTCGGCGACCGGGAAGTCCAGACCATCGAGGGGCTGTCCGACGATCGCAGCCACCCCGTGCAGAAGGCCTGGATCGAGGTGGACGTTCCGCAATGCGGCTGGTGTCAGCCGGGTCAGATCATGTCGGCGGCCGCCCTGCTGGCGGAGCACCCGGACCCGACGGACGAGCAGATCGACGAGTGGATGTCGCCCGTCCTTTGCCGGTGCGGCACCTACAATCGGATTCGCGAGGCGATTCACGTCGCCGCGAAGGAGGGCGGACGATGAGCGGCCACGAGGTTTCCAGGCGAACGTTCATCCAGGTCAGCGGAGGAGCCGGCGCCGGACTGGTGCTCGGCTTCAGCCTTGTGGGGTGTCGTAGGCCGGCCGTGGCGACGGGTGCGCTGGACGAGGGCGCTCTGAATGCGTGGATCCGGATCGGGACCGACGACTCCGTCACGTTTCTGATCAGCGAGTCGGAAATGGGCCAGGGAATTCATACGGCCCTGGCAATGCTGCTCGCCGAAGAACTCGAAGTCGACTGGGCCCGCGTCAGCACCGAGCACGCGCCGGCCAACCGGACGCTGTACGGACGGCAGAGCACGGGCGGATCCACGAGCATCCGGACGAATCACGAGCGGTTGCGAATCGCGGGAGCATCGGCCAGGGAAATGCTGATCGCGGCCGGCGCGGCCCGGTGGGACGTGCCGGTGTCCGAGTGTCGCGCGGCGGACGGGCAGGTCGTGCACGCTTCTTCCGGTCGTAGCCTGTCATACGGCAGCCTGGCCGACGAAGCCGCGCTGCTGCCGCCGCCGGACGAGCCGACGCTCAAGGACCCGGCGGAGTTCCGGCTCGTGGGTCAGCGGACACGGCGACTCGATTCTCCGGAGAAGGTCGACGGCTCGGCCGTGTTCGGACTCGACGTGAGCGTGCCCGGCATGCTCACGGCTCTGGTGGCGCGTCCCCCGGCATTCGGTGGCTCCGTGCGTAGTTTCGATGCGGCCGCCGCGCTCGCCGTACCGGGGGTTCGCCAGGTGGTGGAGATCCCGACCGGAGTCGTGGTGGCGGCCGACGGATTCTGGGCCGCAAAGCAGGGCCGGGACGCGCTGAGCGTCGAGTGGGATGCGGGAGACTTCGGAGAGGCGTCGGACGCCAGCATCCGTGAACTCTGCCGGGAGCTGGCGGATGACGGAGCTGTCGTGGCAGACAAAGGTGATGTGGAAGAGGCGCTGTCGGCCGCGAAGACGAGAATCGACGCGGAGTACGACGCGCCGTTCCTGGCGCACGCGACGATGGAACCGGTCAATTGTGTGGCCCACGTTCGCGACGACGGTTGCGACATATGGACCGGAACGCAGGCCCAGACGTCCGCGCAGGACATCGCTGCAGAGATCGCCGGACTCCGGGTCGAGCAGGTCAATGTGCACACCATGATGCTCGGTGGCGGATTCGGCCGCCGGTCGCGCAACGATTTCGTCGCCGAAGCTGTACACGCTTCGAAGGCGCTCGGCGCACCGGTCAAGGTCGTGTACACACGGGAAGATGACATGCGGGCGGGCTCGTATCGGCCCGTGGCGTACAACAGGTTTTCCGGTGCGGTGGACGAGAGCGGTAACGCCGTGGCCTGGGAGCACCGGATCGTCAGCCCGTCGATCATCCGGAGTATCGGTGGGCGGCTGCAGAACGGCGTCGACCCGACCGCGACGGAAAACGCCGGAGACCTGGGCTACGGAATCCCTAACCTCAAGGTCACCTACGCCGATCCCGAGCTTCCTGTGAGCGTCCATTTCTGGCGCTCTGTTTCGAATTCCCAGAACATCTACCTGACCGAGTGCTTCCTCGACGAGCTCGCGGCCGCCGGCGGCCGGGACCCGCTGGAGCTTCGACTGTCACTGCTCGATGCACACCCGAGGCGGGCCCGTGCCCTGCGGCTCGCGGCGGAAAAGGCCGGGTGGTCGGACCGCCGGGCGGACGGTCGGGCGCTCGGCTGCGCTGTGGCGGAGTGTTTCGGCAGCATCGTGGCACAGGTGGCGGAGGTCGAGCTGGTCGACGGCGAAGTCCGTGTGCCGCGCGTGGTATGCGCGATCGACTGCGGCATCGTCGTGAATCCCGATACGATCGAGGCGCAGGTCGAGAGCGGGATCGCGTACGGACTGTCGGCCGCCCTGTACGGTCAGATCTCGATCGAGAACGGAGGAGCCGTCGAGGGGAACTTCGATCGCTATCCGATCGTGCGGCTGCGCGACATGCCACAGGTGGAGACGCACATCATCGCCGAGGGCGATCCCGTGGGTGGAATCGGCGAAGTAGGGCTGCCGTGCATCGCTCCGGCCGTGTGCAATGCGCTGTTCGCGATCACCGGCGAGCCGATCCGTCGGCTCCCGATCGGGGACCGGTTCAAGAGCTGATCAGGCGCCCCCTCGAACTGTCACCTGCGAATCAGGGGCTCGTCGTATCGCGGCGAGCCCCGTGGTCGTAGACGCTCGGGGCCGCTCGCTGTGGCCTGGATTTCTGGCTGTATTCCCGGGTGTTCGTAACCCGGCCTGATCGCTCCCGGTAGACCTTGTAGGTCCGTCCACCGTAGTCGGCGCTGTCGACCGGAACACGGATTCTCCACAGCCGAACGATCCACCCACCGTTCTCGATCCGGTCGTACACCACCAGTCCGGACGCTTCCGGTCCGATGCCCAGGTTCCTCGTGTCTCGCAGGCCGTCGTATTCGAAGTCGATGGTGCGCAGTTCCGAAGTCGCGCCATCTATCCACAGGGTGCCGCGGATGTCTGGCCTTACCGGCGCTTGCGCCGGCTCGAACGCGAGACCGACGAGCCCGTCATTCCCCCGGACCGCATGGAAGCAATGGGATTCCTGGAAGGTGTCGGACAGCAGGACCGTGGCGTCCGGTCCATAGAACGCCAGGCGGCCTCCCAGAGAGTCACGCACGAATCCCCGCTGCTGCAGATCCTCGGGGGACGGAACGTTGAAGGGGCTCTGCCCCACAGCCGTAATGAAGTCCGTGTGCTCGCGCCCCACCGTGGTGTCGAAGGGATCCACGAATCTCTCGAGGATTTCCGTTTCGAAAACGATCGCGCCTTCGATGATTTCGCTTACCTGCAGGGCCTTTCGGATCTCGTCCCACAGGCGCCACACCGTCTCCCCTTCCTCGGGGTCGAGACCGCAGACACCTGTCTTTTCGCTCTCCACCGTGATCGTGGGCAACGCCACGGGAACGCTCGACACTGCCAGCGGCACGGTCCGATCGGCGCCGGTGGCGAGCCGGAACGGCCCGGCGGTCGAAGACGCGAAACCGATTCGCTCGACGCGCAGACTCCACTCTCCGGGGGCGGGCACCCTGATCACGTAGGCTCCGGTGCCGCCGGACACGGCGGACGCGGCTTCCTCTCCGTCAGGGGAGATGAGCAGCACCAGCGCCCCGGCGATCGCCGTGCCGGTCCCGTCTTCGACCACCTGGCCACGCAACGTTTGCGCATCGCCGCGCCCGACCGCGCTGAGTGTGATCGCAACAGCGAGCATTCCGACCAGCCTGCCCCTGCTCATGACTCTCTCTCCGTTCTCGGCGACCTGGTCACCTCCGCCAGACCGGCAGCGATGAACGTCCACTGCAGCTCCATCTGGTCCCGAACCGGCATCGCCCGCAGGCCCGCCTGGTGTATCTCAGCCGCGAGTTCGGTGTGATCTGAGGTCGGGTCTGCCAGGCCTGCCCGCCAGTCTGCGATCCTGCGATTCCATGCTTCGAGTACCGGGTCGGGCGGGCCAGGTGAATCTCCGACGCCGGGCGTCAGAAACAACGGCATTTCGGACACCAGGGTGAGAGGATCTCCGCCCAGCTGGCGGATCGCCTCCATGGAACTGGGCCGGAACCGTCCGGCCGTCTCCGGGTCGTTCCGGCACAGAAAATAGTCCCGCATGGCCCGCGAGTCAGGTCGCGTGCAAAAACCACGTTCGATCCGGTGAAACCCCTTTTCGCCGCGGCGCTCCACGTCATGCAACTCGTAGCCGAGCTCGTGCACCCGCTTTCGGCAGGTGGACCGCAGGGTCCGGGTACGGTCGATCCACCCGGACTCGACCAGAAACCAGGGACCCGCCGCGAATCCCATCCCGTGCAACGACGCGTGAAGCGCGAACGGCCCGTCCGCCTGACGCCACCAGCCGGCCAGCGCTCGACTCTCGGGCCGTGCGCCCTCGTCTCCAGCGTCCCGGGGAAACCCGAATTCCAGATCATCTCCGGGAAGCTCGCGAATCGCTCCGGCCAGCGTCCGGAGCGGATCGAACGCGTCAGGGATCGGAAGCTGCCAGGCGCGATTGCGTTCTTCGCCGTCCGGGTTCACGTGCGGTACGATCCACCACTCAGCGGCGCACAACAGCGGATCCTCCGGCGGCAGAGTGAGCAGGAGTCCCGCGAGACGCCTGAGCAGCTCGGGGCCCACCGGCTCATCGGCGTGACATCCGGCGATCAGGCTCACCCGTAGCGGCCCGGACCCCAACCGATATCCAACGATCGGGCGGTGCTCGACGGACTGACCGATAGTCCGACCCGCGTCCCGGAGCGCGGGCGCGGCGGCGAGAATTTCTCGAATTCGACTCTCGAGAGGAGGATCCAGCATGCGTCCTGTCATTCTCCAGTAAGCGTACCGGGCAAGGCGCTGTCGAGCAGACCGACTTTGCTCGTCGTCATGTTGAAAACTTGTCGGGCTAGGAGTGCTCCGCGGCTCCTCCGATAAGCCTCTGAACGTCCCTGATGTCCGGACCCTTGCGCCAGAGC
>Ga0114922_10002456_pt1 | contig 17388 bp, 11 predicted proteins | sample AartaG_FD_100975 | JGI IMG/M metagenome (GOLD analysis project Ga0114922, IMG submission 100975) | Deep subsurface microbial communities from Aarhus Bay to uncover new lineages of life (NeLLi) - Aarhus_00045 metaG | ecosystem: Environmental > Aquatic > Marine > Oceanic > Sediment | place...
CGCTCGTCGCTCGTAACTCGATGTCAGCAAGGTAGTTAAAATTTTTTGAAAATTTTGATTTTTGTTCTGAGGTATCAGCGTTTTTGATTGATTTTTCGTTAATATTTTACCTATTTTAACGGCTAATAAGACACAAGACTCAAGGCACAAGAAACAAGGCACAAGGCACAAGGCACAAGACACAAGGCACAAGACACAAGGCACAAGACACAAGGCACAAGACACAAGTCGCAAGACACAAGGCACAAGACACAAGGCACAAGACACAAGTCGCAAGACACAAGTCGCAAGACCCAAGACTTAAGACAAAAGACCCCTTAGAAAACGGATGGCATGATAATTAAGGGGGCAGATAGCTCCCATTCGACTTCGCACCTTGGGCACAAGTTGCACGGATTATGTTTTAGCCGGCTAAGAACGGTTCTTGTTAGACGCGGATTAGCACCCCCGACCCCCTGTTACAGGCCAAGGTAGTGGTTCTCGGGGATAAACTCCAAAGCAAGTGAGCTAACATTCCCCTGCTGCGAGTCAAGGGGTGGCTCTCGGGGATAAACTCTGGGTAAACTACAAAACAGAGGCCCCCCGGTCTGCCGGTGTGCAAGAACTAACCCTGGGGGCAGGCAGGATGAAGGCAGTGATTAGAGAATTAGAGATTAGAGAATTGGAAAGAAAAAAAGGAAAAAGCAGGCTTTTGCAATGTACATTTCCGGCAGCCCAGACGCCTTATAACTTAGAGCCTATCCCAATAACCCGATCTATTGCGGCCGGCTGCAAAGCCCGATGCCTGCGTTGTCGGCTAAAAACGTTCTCAACGTGGAGAAAACCACTTCTGGCGAGCATTTTTAGCCTGCCGCCTTGGCCTCGAACTTTTCGCTCAGCCTCATAACGACCCGGTTATTCGGATAGGCTCTTAGAATCCAGTAGTCTATACAGATTTTTTCTTGAAAATTTTACTTCAATTGTGTAAATTTCTCATTACTGAGAGCGGACATCTTTGATTAGCGGTTTATGTTTTGGGTGGTTGTTGGGCTTTCGCGGATTAGTATTTTTATAATGCGTTGTGGCGTAGATTTAATAGATTGACTGTACCTAGTTTGTTGCTATATTAGAAGTTACGAGAAGTCTTGACGCACGAGCGATTTATATCTCCAGAATCTTCTGAGACAAAGAGAATGAGGAAATTCACTGGCAATGATGACGCAAAGTCTGTGAATGGGAACGCCGGAATTCCTGAAGCAAACCACAAGTCACAGAAACCTGCGATCTGGGTGTCCGTTAGACGATACATTGGAGCATTCCTTATTTATCTCATTTATTGGCTTACAATTTGGGGAGCGTTTACACGAGTTGTTGGGGCGACTTTATCTTCCGAACAAGCAAAGGAACAGGTTGAAACAGGTGTAATAAGTTCTGTTTGGGAATACGGATGGGGTGAACATTACATTTGGTTTCTGATTTTGTTCTGTTTTGTCTCATATTGCTGTGCTATTTTAGCTGGCGCCACTGCCAAGAAAAGAGGAGGTGTGGTCGCAGGCATTGCAAATTTGCCCATAATCGTTTCTTTGTCTTTTTTCTGTGTTTGGCTTTACATGCCCCAAACCGAAATTGAAATCTCAAGTAGCTGGAAGATTGTATTGCCTATAGCTGTTTTGGGATCAGCCTTTTTCTCTGTAGTTGGTGGCTCAGCAGGCCAGCGATGGCAGGTCAATTCATTTGGCAGGAATTCAATCTTTGGCATTAGACCAATTCATTGGTGGTGGTTCATATTTCCCATCAATTTGTCTATTCAAACGCTTGTCCCCAAAATTGTGGATGCTTTGGGTCTCCTACTTGGTAGTACATTAGTCGTGGAGACAAAATACAGCGTTATGTTGTTCCTCATGTTTGTAGCGCTTGCGACTTTTACTTACTTTATTATTTGGGGATGGTACAAAACCTTTAATTTGCTATCAATATGCCAAAATACAGATTTTGGTAGATGTGGAATAGCGTTGAGGGTGTTGTTTTTTCTATTTGGAATACCGCTTCTTGTAGAGTTATTGTGTATTTTGATTTACCTTTTATTTGGGGGATTTTCTTGATAGGAGAGGAAACGACATGAGGAAAATACTTAGGGTGGTTGGGATGATAACGTGGTATGGCGCTGGACTTTTCATGTTTCTCTTCTGGCTTGGCGCGATGAGAGATTGGTTAGGGTGCTTTGGTGTGTTTCTGGCTATTATTTTCTGTCCGGGAGCTGTAATATTTCCTATTATCTTCTGGATTGTTGAAGGTTTTTTTCCAGTTAATTACTTTGCAATATGGGGCGTGGGTATTATAGGAATGATAGTTTTTGGCTTGGCTTCCGAAGACTAATCCCAGTGGCAATGAAAAGTTGAGATATTTCAGTCTGTCGGGGCTTTGCTGCTTGGTTTTAGTGAGGTGATGGAAAGAAAAAAATGCAGTTTCTAAAGTTTTAAATGGGAGCAAGAGATGATAACAAATATTTTTAGTTTTCTTGTACATCCCGGCAAGGGTCTTGAGGAACAACCTAATATTGGTGGCGCAGATATACCTTTGAACGGAAGACTATTTATTATGTTAGAAGAGATATTCGATAGATCAGAATACGAATGCAAAACTGAAATCTCTTTTGATCCAACCGATGCCGGACAACAACAAAACGATTGTCGCGATGAAATTATAACACTCTTACAGCAACAGAATATCGTTGTAGCCAGAAGAATTGCCATACGATTACAATCGGTCACCACTAGGAGGTCAGGTTTAGGCCTTTTCTTTCTCATCATAGGACAAGAGAACAACAGACAAAAAGCACTTCTGTCCAGATTTCCAGCAGACATAGGCGTATGGGCAGAAGAGAACCTGCAAACGCTTCGTGTTGAGTTTCTTGAGAGGGTCTTTATGAAGAACGCCATGTCCTACAAAGCCGCTTTATATTACGGAGAGTCTTTTAGCTCGGATTTCTGGGATGGATATGTTGTAGACCGGCAACTCAATACCAATGCGAACTATTGGATAAAAGAATTTCTCCTTTCAGATTTTAAGACCACACCAGCAGCAGGTACGAAACGCCTAGCAGAGGCTCTGAAACAAGCAATGAATTCAATTAGAAATCCAAGTGCAAAAGAAGAGATATACGCTGCAGCAAGACTTGCATATAATCTGGACGGTCAGTCTACAAGTGTAGACGCTTTCTGCAACCAATATAACTTTTCTCAAGAAGCACGTGACGCCATTTTGTCTAACATACCAATCGATTCTATGAGATTTGACCAGTTTGTCTTTTGTGTCGAAGAATTTCAGAAAAGACTTCCGTACAGATCTATCGAACTTGACAATGGAGCGGTCATGACAGCACAAGTCCGCGATTTTGAAACGTGCTTCATCAAAGAAGAGCTGCCGGACACAGAGGGGGAATACCTCTTTAAGACTCAGGGTAAGATAATAAACGAATTATTCAGAAAGCGTAAATTATGAATGAGCTTGAGACTGTCTACAAAAAACGTTACGAGAATTACTTGCAGCCTCTCGCGGAAAAACTTGAAAAATTACTACAAGAATATTTTAGTGAAGAACAAAGGATAGATCGTGTTATATCTCGTGCGAAGAGTGTCGAAAGTTTTATCAAAAAGGCGAACAGAAAGGTTGATGGAAAGCAAAATTATAATGATCCTCTAAATCAAATCCAAGACCAAGTTGGTTCACGAATAGTGACCTATTACCTTGACGATGTCCAAAGAATAGAACAATTTGTCCTAAAATATTTTCGTCATGTAGAAAGTCAAGATGTAGTTCCCGAATCTGATTCGGAATTCGGCTATTTCGGCAAACACTTAGTGCTTTTTGTACCCAATGAGCTTCTCGACGTTGCTGTCTCAACAGAAACGTACCCACGCTTTTTTGAGCTTCAGATCAAGACGCTCTTCCAGCATGCTTGGGGAGAGGCAAATCATGACCTTGGTTATAAACCACCGTGGCGATGGTCTTCAGAAGATAAGAGAAGTATAGCATTTGCCTCAGCACAGGCATGGGGGGCCGACATGATATTTAATGATCTATATAAAAAATCTCTTGTCATGGAGCGAAACTAGGAGCAGCCACCAACTAATGGCTTGGGGCAAGCAATCTCCGATTGCAAAACCATCCCGAAGCTTCGCTTGAGGCTGCCACCCTCGTGCGTGGCAAGCAACCCCCGACAGTACCGGGGGCTAAATACTACCACTGGCGGGGCCAGTGGTTGGAGGGTAGAATGAAGAATTTAGAATTTGAGAATGCCGCGTCGGCCTCCGGCCTCCTCGTAATGACCCCGCACCAATTAGAAAAGAAAAACCCCCGCCGCGCGGGGCGGGGCTAACGGGGTGTCCCCCGACAGAAAAGCAAGTGAGCTAACATCGAGGGTAAACTCCAGGGCAAGGAAGGGGATTTTGGATTTGTGATATGAGATTTCATATTGAGTGACGGGTGCGTCTCGGGTGGGGGAGGACCCCGGGTGGAACCCGGGGCTAAGCAAGGCGGATGCCCTGGCGGGGCCAGGGCGGTTTTTTTATGGTTTTTATTATGGTGAGAATGATTGGGTATATGTTGACGTGGACGACTTATGGCACGTGGTTGCAGGGAGATAAACGTGGATATATTAAGGACGGCGAGGTGCTTGGAGAAGACAGGCGTCTGTACGAGGTTAATCAGAGGCATCTAAAGGGAAGGGCCAGGAGACTCGACAAGAGAGACAAGATAGTCGTGCGAGATGCAGTACTGTCAGAAGCGAAAAGGCTGGGTCAGGAAATACTCGCAATTGCAGTGTGTTCGAATCATGTTCACGTAGTCGTTAACTGCATAGACGAGCCCTTTGAAGTTGCGGTGGCGCGATACAAGAAAGCCGGGCGGGTGGCGCTGCGCGAGAAAGGATTCGAGGGGAGAATTTGGACTCGGGGGTATGATAAGCGGTTTTGCTTTGATGAGGCGTCTTTGGAAGAGCGGATTCGTTATGTGCAGGGGCACGATTCATAGAAATACGAACAAAGGATTTGATGGTCGCTGGTTATTGGTTGTTTGGGGGGTAAATGAACCCCACGTGAAACGTGGGGCTAAACGAAGTGGAGGCCCCGACTACGTCGGGGCGGTTTGTTTTGACAGTTCCCTCCCATTCGACTACGCTCAGGGCAAGCTTTCCGACGACGGCTAAACAAGGATCCCGCAATAAATTGCGGGGCTAACTACAAAGACAACCCCGCCCACAGGTGGCGGGGCTAACCATTATTTGAGATTGCCTTGGTGCCTTATAGGCACGTAAGTATTTGCTTGCAATGACAATTCGTATTTCGTATGTCGTATCGCGTATTGCGTATTGTGAAGGAGGAAAATAAAAGTTCCTAAAGTGGGCTAAAGTTGGATTCTGGATGTTCGTAGAATTGCCATCCACTTCGCTCACTGTTTTCGCTTAGTGGCTGCCAATCGTCGGCTCAAGATGGAAAGACAAGAGAAAAGTGGAATCGCCTTCGGCGAGGCTGGTTCTATATCATCCTCCCCCAGCCGAAGCCAGATTTAAGGCAGGGCCGGAACCGGCTTTGGAGGCTTAGGTTGTTGAAAGGGTCGAAACAGACCGTGAAGGCGGCTCCGCTGTTGGGCCGAAAAAATTCATCAACAACATTTGACAATAACTCAATGACTATGAGATTTCGGGCGTTTTCGAGCGACAGAATTGTAATCTTAATCCTACAGCTTATCAGGCAATACCTGACTTAAAAATCAACGAATAACTTGCATTACCCCAACAGCTTGTGTTATAATAATGGCAGGCAAGGATACCAGCGAAGTTGATTGTCTCTCTTTGCAAGAGAAGGAGAACCATCATGTTCAAAGGAAAAGCATTTACCTTAATAGAGCTTTTGGTCGTGATTGCCATTATTGCGCTGCTGATGGCGATAATGATGCCGGCGTTGAATCGGGTGAAGGGCCAGGCGCAGAAGATTAGCTGTCAGGCGAGGCTGAAACAGTGGGCTCTTGTGTTCAAGCTCTACACAGACGACCACGACGGATACTTCAACAACAGAGATGTAGGGCCATCGGGGTACTGGATGAGCGCAATGCGGCCGTACTACAAGGATAATGCGAAGATGCTTCTGTGCCCGACTGCCACGAGGCCCATGCTGAGCTCCGCCGACTGGGGCACGTTCAAGGCTTGGGTGACGGACGACTACATCTTCAGCTACGGCATCAATTCCTGGACCAACTCCGTGAAAGTAGACCGTGTTGGCGATCGTTTGAAGGAATGGTTCTGGAGGAATACTCATGACATGAGGACTATAATGTACGACACCAGACAACATGACGGCAAAACGGTTAGTCCGAATCAAATACCGGTGTTCGGCGATTCCACATATTATGATGCCTGGCCTCGCCACAACGATGAGCCGTCGACAACTATGGATGCTTTTGGCATAGGCGACAGGGGCTGGGTAGGCGAAATGAACCATTTTTGCATCAATCGGCACGACGGGTTCGTCAACCTCCTTTTCATGGATTGGTCGGCCAGAGGCGTAGGACTCAAGGAGCTGTGGACGTTGAAGTGGCACCGTGCGTATGTCACAAACAACCCTTGGACCACAGCTGGCTTTGTGCAGCCTAACGACTGGCCCACCTGGCTCAGAAAGTACAAAGATTACTGAGAAGGCCAACTATGTAGCCTGAAAGCCATCGAACCGCCCTGCCGGGCTAATTTGTCTGGCGGCTTGCGTATTTACGCAGCAGCTCGATGGTTTCGGTGTTTCTTCTCTCCTGCGCCAACTGCAACGGTGTCTGCCCCAACGAAGTCCTGGTGTTGACATCAGCACCTTTCGATATCAGCAACTCAACAATATCAGCATCAATATGAACATACCCACCAGGGTGGGTTTCCAGACACCCTTCACCAACGTCTCATTCGATGTACGGCCGCCGGATGCCCTGGCCAACGAGCCGATAATCATTGGCGGCCAAATGCAACAAGAGACATATAGCGAATTACAGTTTATGCCCCTATTTTCACATATTTTGCTATTTTGTTTTAAGAGGGAGTTTTTCTGTTATAATCTTTGATTGAGTAACCGTCGAGAATTATTATTTCGACAGTCCGGAGCAGCAGCTAAGGCTCCTGTTTATGACCTATGGAAGACTTGCAGCACCATCGTCATTTTAATGGGACTGACAGACCGACAGCCGCTGAGCTTATTAAGCGGCTCGGTCAGTTTGACGGTTCCGGCGCACAATTCTTCGTGAACCTGCTTGCGGTACAGTGCTTTTTGGGCCAGGCCGATAGCGGTGCGATTTTAGCGAAGAACGAGCAGAAGGGTGTCGATGTCCTGGCCATATATCCGGCGCTGAGAGGGCAGCAAAGCCCTCCGGCATGGCTGAATCAATCCGCCGAGCTTATGCGTGAGGCTACGTCCACAGATTCGGTCATCGTCAAAACCTTGCGGGACGCAGAGGAGGATGAAACCCTCGCTACCCGGAGTTATGTCGTACTGGTCCCACTTAAAATGGCTGATGTCGGACAGGTTGTGGAAGCTTTTGTGGTCAGGGCCGATGACAGAAATGTGCTCGAAGCAAACCAACAACAATTAGAGCTGACGGCCAATTTGCTGGGTATCTCCGAGAAACGGCTGACACTTCAGAAAAGACAGGAAGGCTTGAGAAGGCTGCAAAAAGCAATGGAAACGCTTTCTGCTGTCAACCGGCAAAACCGGTTTACGAGTACCGCCATGGCCCTTTGTAACGAAACAGCTTCCCAATGGCAGTGTGAACGGGTGAGTGTTGGTTTTCTGAAAGGAAGATATGTTCGGCTGAAAGCAATGAGCCACACGGAGGATTTTAGTCGAAAGATGAAAATTGTCCAGGACATAGAATCCGTGATGGAGGAGTGCCTGGACCAGGACTGTGAAGTCCTGTATCCCGCTTCGCAAGAGGCCACCTACATCAGCCGGGCAGCAGGTGAGCTGTCCAGGCAGCATGGTCCATTAGCAGTTTTGAGCCTTCCTTTTCGGCAGGACGGAGAGGCCCATGCTGTTCTAACTCTCGAGCGAGAGTTGAGCAAATCTTTTAACCTGGAAGAAATTGAGGCAATTCGGTTAGCCTGCGAATTATGCACAGCCAGATTATTGGAGTTGTATGAGCATGACCGCTGGTTTGGCGCGAGAGTTGTTGCGAAAGCACGCAGCGCAATGGCTATATTAGCAGGCCCAAAATATACCTGGACGAAGATTTTGGCGATATTGATCCTTGGTTTGATACTATTGGTAACATTTGGAAAGGGACAATTTCGGGCCGAAGCACCTTTTGTTCTTGAGGCCACCTATCAGCAAGTTGTCTGTGCATCCTTCGATGGTTATATCAAAGGCGTTAACGTCGAAGTCGGTGATACGGTCAAAGGAAATGAAACGACCCTGGCCGAGTTAGATACGGCGGAGCTGCGCTTGCAATTAGCTGCCGCCAAGGCGGAAAAGGCAAAGTATGTTAAGCAGGTTGCGGCTGCTATGCGGGACGGTGAAACCGCGCAGGCCCAGATTGCACAAGCTGACTCTGACAAAGTAGAAGCTCAGATTGACTTGTTGAATTACCTGATAGAGCAGGGGAAAATCATATCGCCGATCAGTGGAACTGTTGTCAAGGGCGACCTGAAACGCCAAATTGGTGCACCTGTTAAAACAGGCGATGTCCTTTTCGAGGTTACTCCTCTTGAATCGTTACGGGCTGAGCTGCTGGTGCCCGAAGATGAGATTTTTGATATCGCGGTGGACCAGGAAGGGTATTTAGCTACGGTATCATATCCTTCCCAGCGAATTAAATTTTTAGTAGAGCGAATCAATCCGATGGCTGAGGTAGTGAACAACCGTAATGTTTTTAAGGTTCGTGTCCGTCTGCTGGAAACACGCTCCTGGATGCGGCCCGGCATGGAAGGTGTGGCCAAGATATCGATCGGTGAACGGAAATATGTCTGGATATGGACACGAAGAATCGTTAAATGGCTGCGGATGAAATTTTGGCTTTGATTCGAACCACGGATTACGCAGATTTCGCTGATTTTTTATTTGTATTTAATCCGTGTAAACCGCGAAAACTGCGGTTAAGAATCGAGTCAGTCCGGCAACTCCATAAAAACAAAAGAAGGCCTGACGGAAATCAAGAATGGCTGTAGAGCGTCCAACATTTCATGAAGCCTGGTATCGCGTTGCTGATTTACGCCCGCGATTGTCATCGGGCGTGAAGGTTTACAGACAGCATTTCCGCGGACAAATGTGGTACGTCTTAGAGAATCCATGTAATAACCAATACTCGCGTATCAGTGAAGAAGCTTATCGGTTCATAGGTATGCTTGACGGCCGACGGACTGTATCTGAGGTATGGCGGATATGCAATGAGCAGCTTGACGACAGAGCACCCACCCAGGGAGAAGTCATACAGCTTTTAGGCCAGTTGTATAGCGTCAACCTTTTACATGCGGACCTGCCTCCGGACAGTGAGAGCTTGTTCAATCGCTATCGAAAGCGAGTCGGACGACAGGTTCGGGGACAACTTATGAACTTGCTGTTCATTCGAATTCCGTTGTTAGACCCCGACCATTTTCTCGAACGCTGGGTCAGCATATTTGGGCGGCTTTTCAGCTGGTTTGGGCTGGTTTTATGGTCAATATTAATGGCGACCGGATTATACTTTGTGGTCGGTAATATCCGCGAACTGTTCAATCAAAGCTCTGACGTCCTTGCCCCTGATAACCTGATACTGCTTTATCTTAGTTTTGTGCTGATTAAGGTATTCCATGAGTTCAGCCACGCCTTCGCGTGCAAGAAATTCGGACGGCTGAACCGAAGCGGCGGGCAGGTACATACCATGGGCGTTATGTTTCTGGTTTTCTTCCCGCTACCTTATGTTGATGCCTCCAGTGCCTGGGCGTTTCGGAGTAGATGGCACAGAGCTATTGTCGGGATGTCGGGGGTTATGGCTGAGCTTTCGGCCGCGGCTGCAGCAGCAATTATTTGGTCCAATACTTCGACAGGAACGCTACATATAATTGCATACAATGTTATATTTGTTGCCAGTGTCTCTACAATACTGTTCAATGGAAATCCTCTTCTCAGGTTCGACGCTTATTACGTCCTTTCAGACTTGTTAGAGATACCAAACCTTGGTCAGCGATCCAGAAACTACCTTTACTATCTGGTCAAGCGGTATTGCTGGGGGTTGAGAAGGGCACAGAATCCCGCATATACTTATGGTGAGCGTATCTGGTTTGTTTTTTATGGCATTGCTTCGGTTGCATTCAGGATCTTTATCTGCATAAGAATACTGCTGTTTTTGAATGACAGACTGCCGGAAGAACTGTTCATACTTGTGCCACTTTTTGTTTTATCTGCAATTGTGGCCTGGGTGTTTGTCCCCCTCGGTAAATTCTTACAGTTTTTAGCTACGGGTGCTGAGCTTACTCGCAAGCGAGCCCGAGCAGTGGGATTAAGCCTGGTCACCTTTTGCCTGATAGCTGCTTCTGTAGGATTGCTTCGTTTACCTGATTATTGGCGAGTCGAGGGAGTTGTTGAGCCGGTTCGCCTGGCCATAGTCCATGCAGAAAGTGATGGTTTCGTTGTCGATTTTCTGCCCTCGGAATCGAAGGTTTCTCCAGGTGGACAGCCCCTGATAAGAGCTATCAATCCTGAGCTGGAGGCCGAAAAAAAGAGCTCGGTCGCTGAGCGTCGAGCACTTGTGGTTCAGCGGAGTATTGCTGAAATGCAGGAAATTGCCACGGCACAAATACTGGACGAGCAACTCGATGCCCTGGATGAAAAAATAGCAAGACTTGAATTCGAACTGGCCTCGCTGAATCTGAACCCACCACTGTCAGGTACATGGGTCGCACCAGATATCGAGTATTCTAAAGGCGTTTATTTAAATCGCGGTCAAAGCATTGGTTTTGTGGCAAGTCTGGACGATGTTATCATCCGAGCCACTGCCGGCCAGAAGATTGCCGCAATGTTAGTAGAGCAGGCTGTTAAGCAGGTCGAGATTCGTGTCAAAGGACAACCGAAGTTGTTGCTTACCGGCGAGATTGAGCAAATTTTTCCAGCCGGACAAGAGTTGTTACCGTCTGAGGCTTTGGGCTACGCAGTTGGTGGGCCTATGCCAACACTTCCACAAGACCCTAAAGGCACGAAGGCCGCTGAGATGTTTTTTGAGATTCGTATCAGACCAGATGCGGACTCTTCAGTTCGTTTGCTCACCGGACAGCGCGTTGTGGCGAGAATCCGAATGCTTCCCAAGCCACTTGCAGTTCAGTGGTGGCTATCTGTAAGGCAACTTTTCCAGAGGAGGTTCCACATTTAAAATGGAAATACTTCCAAGTGCAACCTGGCAGATGCTTGAGCAGCGGATATCAGATAAACCTCTTCCCAGAGGACTCGATGCTGCATGGGATGCGGGAATGGGTTTGGCAGGCCGGTTTCTGCCGCGACGGCAAAGGTTTTTGCGCCGGGCAGAAAAAGTGCTTTCACTTGAAAAAAATTTTTCCCAAATGACCGACGCGAAGCTTCGTGAGGATGCCTGTGAGCTTCGCGAGATTTTTCGCCGCCGCCGGGACAATCATTCGGACCTCGAGCGTGCCTTTGCATTGGTCCGGGAGGTAGCAGTTCGGCAGATAGGTGAGAGCCCTTTTCCTGTCCAGATTGCAGGTGCTTTTGCTCTTGAAAGCGGCTGTATTGTGGAAATGGCTACTGGTGAGGGTAAAACCCTAACCGCCACGATGCCTGCGACAGTTGCGGGCTGGCGCGGCCAGGGCTGCCATATAATTACAGTTAATGACTACTTAGCCGAGCGCGATGCCGAATGGATGGGCCGGATTTACCGCTTTTGCGGCCTAAGTGTTGCACATATAGCACAGGGAATGTCTGCCTCTGACAGGCGAGCAGCTTATTTGGCTGATATAACTTATTGCACGAACAAAGAGGTGACTGCCGATTTTCTCCGCGACCGGCTCGTTTTGGGTCGTTTGAGAGGATTGAGCTCAACGCTTCTAACTAAAATAGCCCGAGCCGGTCAGTCGATAATAGACCGGTTGGTACAGCGCGGCCTTAATTTCGCCATTGTGGACGAAGCGGACTCTGTTCTTGTTGACGAGGCAATTACACCGCTCATTATCTCTGGGCCGGCTCCCAACCCTGAACAGGCGGAGGCCTTTCGCCAGGCGGCAGATATCGTGGCCCATTTGAACCAGGATACAGACTATCGCGTTAACGCCCGCTATCGAGAGGTCGAATTGACCAACGCGGGCAAAGCTCGGTTAGCGGATTTGGCTGAGACTTTTGGTAATATTTGGCAAGGTGCCCGCCGTCGTGAGGAAATTGCGACCAAAGCTTTGATAGCTAAAGAGCTGTATTCATTAGATAAACAGTATGTTATTGATGACGGCAAAGTAGTCATCGTGGATGATTTCACGGGGAGGCTCATGCCGGACAGAAGTTGGCGCGACGGCTTGCACCAGGCTGTTGAGGCAAAGGAGAAGCTTGAAATCACTCCTCCCAAAGATACGTATGCGCGTATCAGTTTTCAGCGGTTTTTCCAGATGTACCGCAAATTGTCGGGTATGACCGGTACGGCAAGTGAAGCCGCTACTGAATTTTGGCAAATTTATCACCTTCCTGTAGTAGTAATTCCGACAAACCGTCCGTGTATAAGAAAAAACCTGCCGGACATTGTCTTACCCACGCGAACTGCTAAGTGGAAGAGAATCCTATTAGAGATTCGCCGTGTTCATGAGACCGGAAGGCCGGTTCTTGTTGGCACACGAAGTGTCCGAGCCAGCGAATATATCAGCCGGTTGCTGGAAGCGGAAAACCTGGCTCATCAGGTACTTAATGCCGTCCGTCACCGTGAGGAGGCCCAAATCGTTGCAGGTGGCGGTCAGAGTGGAAGGATAACAGTTGCGACCAACATGGCGGGCCGCGGCACTGATATTAAACTTGGTAGAGGGGTAGCAAAATCGGGAGGGCTTCATGTTATCGCCAGTGAACGGAACGAATCGGCCCGCATAGACCGGCAGCTCTTCGGGCGGTGTGCACGCCAGGGTGACCCCGGAAGTGCACAGGCAATAGTATGTTTGGACGATGAGTTTGTGTCTCGATATGCCAAAAATCTCGTTGCCTATTTGAAAAAACGATATGCTTATACTACCGATGATATCTCTTCGATGACTACCAGGGCTGTATTTCGTGTGAGCCAGCTTCGCGCAGAAAAGCTGGCATTGCGCCAGCGTAAATCAGTTATGAGGACCGACCACTGGCTCGAAGAACAGCTTAGCTTTACAGGAAGGGAATAGTAACTTAGATTGACTATTTTCTATTGACTATTTTCTATTTGATTTTAGATGTTAGCTCCTTTTTCAATAGTCAATTGTCAATAGTCAATCATCAATGTTCTATTGGGTAGATTCACCATTCTCGATTCTCGTCGAGCATCGAGTATCAAGCATCCTGTATAGAGTTTAGCGTTCAGAAACAAACGGTAGGGCGGTGCTGACTTGACGCATTTCCAGTACGGTCCCGGTGGTTTGAGCTAATTCAGCTAAGGAAATATTGAATTCAGCAACGGCTCTTATTTGGGACATTTGAGCATCTGCTAAAGCCCCCTGTGCCTGGAGTTTGACCAAAAGAAACTCAGGTGTCAATCTTTCTCGGATCGGCTCCGAATCCTCAATGGCCTGTAATTGAATTCCTGCCGCCTGGGCTGCCTCTTTCTGAATTTGTATCTCCGCATGGTTTGTTTCGACCATTCTAATCCTTCCCTTAGCTTGTATTGCCACCTGGTCAGCAAGATTCTGCAAAGTAGAAATAGCTTTTCTGCGCTCAAATCTTCTCCGGATTAATTCAGCTTCTCGTTGACGATTACCAAGCGGAAATTCAAGAGACAAACCAACTGCATAACTTGCATAGTCACCGCTATTGAACCTGTCCTGTGCCCGGCCTTGGCTACTATCTAAACCCTGTATTCTGCTCGAAGCAATCAAATCCAGTTTTGGCATCTCCTGGTTCTCCGCAACACGGATATTAATATCTGCGATAGTAATCGCCACTCTGGCTTGCTGCATTATTGGATTTTTCTTCATGGCCAGTCCCAAAATTTCTGACTGCTCAAACTCCTCTGCCGTCATAAAGGGTGTAGTATCGGGTACAATTTCCAGCTCATCGAGCATACTTACTTGCGGGTCGGCCATCAATCTCACCAGAGCATCCTGTGTGTCAATAACCCTTTTACTGGCTTGAAGCAGTACAGCCTCACGAGCTTTTGCAGAAGCCTCCATCTGCTTGATCTGCACGTTAGTAGCGTCAATTTCTTTTCGGCCAAGCACTTTTTTCAATGTCTCAAGCGTTCTTTGCAATAGTTTCTGTAGAATCTCAAAGTCACGGCGAGCCTGCAAAAGCCGCCAATACGCCGATATAACCTCTGTCGAAACATCCTCAGCTTTCTGACGAAAACCAAGAACGGCAATATCGTGATTGAGCCTGGCTATATCCACGCCTGCAAGGTTGGTCTGCTGCCATGCGTCACGCCATAGAGGCTGTTTTATTTGAAAAGCGAGTATCGGCTCATACCTTGTGGGAAGTGTCCTTCCCGCCAAATCGTCCCAACTGCGTGTTAAGGCATAACTTAAAGACCATTCTGAACCAGTGACGCCTTTCTGCTTGATTCCTGACTCCAACAAACGAGCATCTGATTGACCGGGCTGAAAAATGCTATTAACAGGATTATCGTCTTGTTCGAAATTCATACGCCCGAAGGCAGTTATATCGAATTCTGCGGCCGCTTTGGTTATATCTTGCCTGGCGATCGACGGGTCGAAACTCACTACCCTGATTTCGGGGCTGTTGGCGAGAGCCCTTTCTATGGCTTGCTCAATTGTTAACTCGACAATCTTTCTGCCCGTATTGGGGTCTGTAACAATTTCAACCTTAGATGGAATTCCTTCAGGAGCTGGAGCTGGCTTAAGTATGTCCAAAGGTCGCAGCGAGTCCTTACCCTCGGTGTCAGCCCGTCGCTGGGGACCTTGTTCAGCCAGAGTTTGCTGGTAAGAAGTGATAATACCTTTATCTTCTACTTCGTCAGAAACACAACCGAGCATTGCCAGAAGACAGAGGACAGAAAACAGAGGACAGACTCTGACTTCTGATTTCTGACTTCTGACTTCTGTAACTGGATTTGAATGATTACTAAATAGAACAGCATTTTCTTTAAGACTCATTTTTGGACTCCTATATCTATTTCTGTTCACCCCCTTAGAAATTCCACAGGAGAAAAAATATGCTTTAAAAAGTGAAGATTTCTAACGGGGTGAAGTTGGAAAAATAATCTCAACGTGTTCGCCGGCCGGCCTATTTGATTTATTAGGTGCTTCTATACGTACTCTTAATGTGCTGCTGGCTGCATCGGCGACCGCGGCAATGTAAATAATTCTTCCTTCTATGGACACCATATTTGGGTCTGGAAACCTGACTCTTGCAGTTTTTCCGTGGCTCAGAGCAGTTGCTTTGACTAAAGGTACAGGAACGTCAATCCAAAGCGGATCAATCCGGACAACCCGAACTACATCAGCCAGGGCATTAATTGATTCGCCGGTTTCCACGTGAATTTTTTCAATCCTTCCATTTATCGGGCTTTTCAGGCTCATCTTTTCAATCTGCACCTTCACCTCGTTGTATTTTCTTTTCGCTTGTTCGTGCTCGAATTCCGCAAGCTGAAGCGAAAGCTCGGCCATCTTCACATTCAACTTCGCATATTCTACTTCTAATTCTGTTGCGGCATTACTTGCCGCCGCCTTCTCCAGCTTTTTAAGGTCAACTCTTTTCTGGGCCAGAGAAGCTTCACTCGCCTGTATTTGAGTTGTGTCCTCACTTGCCGCCTCGAGCTGGGCCAGCTGGATTTGCTCTACAGCGTCGTCCTGCTGGATGAGCACTTGCCCGGCTTTTACCCATTCACCTTCATTGAAATAAACCTTGGCAATACAACCCGGCTGAACGTAGGAGAGTGTTATGTCTGCGCTGGGATTGGTAATTGCTCTTATTCCCACATCTGGAGACGCAGCTTTCAATGCACTCAGCACTACAACACAAATAATCCAAGAACCTATAATACTCTTCTTCGGAATCATGCTATCAAACCTCCCAAATCTGACAAAATTACACTACCATTGTACCAATATATTAAATAAGACTGCAACTGAAATCCTGCAAATTCGGTTCCAGAAATGCGTGCTTCGATGGCTAATATGTGTAAGACTGTCCACAAAGAAGATTATGAACGCTTCCCTGCGAAGCCACAATCAGGTTTTGTTGTTTGCCCCGGTATCGTGTTTTCATACCCACAACTGTGTCCCCCATTTCTTTGAAAAATACGATCAAATCCATAATCTCAATACAGAAAACCAAAAAAAACGTTACTTGTGAGATACAAGGTGGCACTTTTAAGTAGGCCTACACACAAAAAGGAAGATTTGATTTCACATAAAATCTTCGAAGGACCACGTAATAATGGGAGTTGGTACTTCAACACTTAACAGGAGCTTTGACCAGGATTGGGGTTTCCCAGTTCTATTGTAACAGTGAGACTGTGAAGGAAAATAAAATGAAGCGAATACTGAATATGCTGCGAGGTAACAGGCGTTCGAGACAACGCCCCCAGGACTTGGGAACACCCAAGTTTGAGCGTCTTGAGCCCAGGCTCTTATTGAACGCGGTTCCGTATATGCAGGACTTTAGCCTGGGCAAGCCCGGTGGTACCGATGGCTGGGAGTACTACTCTGACAATGAAGGGCGAATCGAGGTGGTGAACGAGCGTTTGCGTATGGACGACATAGTGGGCAACAGCACCTATTCTCTGAACGAAGCGATTTTGCATGTGGATCTGACGGGCAAGACAGGTGTGACTCTGATGCTGGACCACTGGAGTCTGTCGGATGAGTCAACCAGCCTTCCGAGCAGCTTTGTGGCCCGGTATAAGGCCGATGGGATAGCGTTGAGTGTCGATGGTCAGCATTGGGTGAAGGTAACTGACTTGAACGTTAATTTTACGGATAAGTCGTTTGATCTGACTTCTGCGCTGCAGCAGGCCCAGGCCGCTGCCGGCGGTAGTTCAGATCTTTCGAATGTGCGTATCAAGTTCCAGCAGTACGACAATTATTCCGCGTCCACAGATGGACGTGAATTCGATAATATCCGGATAACCCTGGCCGAGCCGGAGATGGAGGTTCTGGGTAATGGTCAAATCATTGCGGACGGTGATAGCACGCCGAGCTCTAATGACTATACGGACTTTGGCAGCGTTCCCCAGGGCAGTTCAGTAGTGCGGACGTTTACAATCAGGAACACGGGAGCCGAC